>Ga0302196_10000010_pt1 | contig 195143 bp, 160 predicted proteins | sample II_Bog_N1_3_FD_198794 | JGI IMG/M metagenome (GOLD analysis project Ga0302196, IMG submission 198794) | Peat permafrost microbial communities from Stordalen Mire near Abisko, Sweden - II_Bog_N1_3 | ecosystem: Environmental > Terrestrial > Soil > Wetlands > Peat | place: Sweden: Abisko... | reverse complement strand
TGCAGAGACCTCCGAACCCCGCCCTTGCGAGGTCTCTCCACCCTGCAGAGACCTCCGAACCCCGCCTTTGCGAGGTCTCTCCACCCTGCAGAGACCTCCGAACCCCGCCTTTGCGAGGTCTCTGCGCTCTGCGGACGCCAACGAACCCGCCTTCGCGCAGACTCTTCACGACGCTGTCTGCTTTTCCCCGCGACCCCACGCGCAGCGCGCTCCTCACGCGAGGCGAGCGGAGCGGCAGTGAGGCGGCCGCGCGCAGTTCCGCAGGCGGCATTGCAATGAAGGGGCACACACGCGTGCCCGAGGACCTGTCCGAGCACGGCCGCCTCACTGCCGGCCGCGCGCCAACCCGCCGCGAGGATCTCGCTAGCGCCCGAAGCTGCTGAGCGTGCTCTGCGCCATCGACGCGAACGCGCCCGGCTGCACGCCCATCCAGATCACCAGGAAGGCGCAACCCGCCAGCGCGATGCTCGCCGAGACCATCCGGCCGCCCACCACCGGCTCCGGCTTCGTCGAGGGGACCATGTACAGATAGACCACCACGCGCAGGTAGTAGTAGAGGCCCGCCGCGCTGGTGAGCACGCCGAAGATCGCGAGCGGCACCAGGCCCGCCTCGACGGCCGAGCGGAAGATGGTCAGCTTGGCCATGAAGCCCGCGGTCGGCGGCACGCCCGCCAGCGAGATCATGAAGAGGCTCATCGCCGCCGCGAGCAGCGGGTGCTTCTGCGCCAGGCCGCCCCAGGTGGTCAGGTCGTCGGAGGCGCCGATGGGCGCGAGCTTGCGCTCGATGAGCGCGACGATGCCGAACGCGCCGATGACGGTGGCCGCGTAGGAGGCGAGATAGAAGACGAGCCCGAAGGCGGCGTCGGGGCGCGGCTCGCTGCCGGCCATCGACGCGATGGCGACCAGCAGGTAGCCCGCGTGCGCGATGCTCGAGTAGGCGAGCATGCGCTTGACGCTGCGCTGCGGGACCGCGAGCACGTTGCCGACCAGCATGGTCGCGCCGGCGAGGAAGACGATCAGCGTCTGCCAGCCGTGGCTGCCCATCGAGGCGCGCACCTCGCCGTAGCCGCCGACCAGGATGCGCGCGAGCGCCGCGAACGCCGCCGCCTTCACGCCGGCCGCCATGAAGCCGGTCACCGGCGCGGGCGCGCCGTCGTAGACATCGGGGACCCACATGTGGAACGGGACCGCGGCGACCTTGAACGCGAAGCCGACGATGAGCAGCGCGCCCGACGCGTAGACGAGGCCCGAGTAGCCGTCGAGCGGGTTGCGCACGGCCATCGCGAGATCGCCGACGCGGGTGGAGCCGGTGGCGCCGAACGCGAGCGCCGCGCCATACAGGAAGATCGCCGAGGCGAACGAGCCGAGCACGAAGTACTTGAACGCCGCTTCCGCCGGCTTCTTGCCTTTGCGCAGCCAGGCGGTGAGGCAGTAGACGGCGAGCGACATCACCTCGAGCGCGATGAAGATGACGACGAGGTCGGTCGCCTGCGAAAGCAGGCACATGCCAGCCGCGGAGAAGAGCGCGAGCGCGTAGAACTCGCCGCGCGCGGCCGAGAGCGCCTCGAGGTAGCCGGCCGAGAGCAGCACCGAGAGCACCAGCGTGCCGCTGACGATCGCGGAGATCGCGCGCCCCAGGCCGTCGGCCACCGCGGCGCCCGCGAAGAGCGTCGCGGTCGGGTCGCCCAGCTGCGAGAGCGCGGCCCAGAGCGCGGCCACGCCGAAGAGCGCGGCGAGGTACGGCTGGTAGCGCCGGTCCGGTCCGTCCTTGCGGAGGAAGACCTCGGTGGTCATCAGCGCGCAGCCGCCGAGCGTCAGGATGACCGCGGGGAGGACGCCGACGAGATCGTTGGGATTGAAGTTCATCGGCGCCTCACTGCTTCGCAGGCTGTTCGGCCTGCGGCGCACGGTTGGGAACGAGGACGTGCGGCATGGGCATGACCCGCGGCGCCTGGGGAGAGTCGGGGCCGCGCTGGATCTGCGCGGAGTCGGGCTGGCGCTGCGCCGGCGCGCCCTGCGCGTTCAAGTCGAGCATGCGCTGGCGCAGCTGGCCGCCCAGCCGCGGCGCGCGCTGCGCCGGGCCGTTGACCTTCTGGATCACCTCGTCGACCGGCGCCTTGATCACGTCGAGCATCGGCATCGGGTAGACGCCGATGACGAGGATCGCCGCGATGAGCGGGATGAGCGTGGTCAGCTCGCGGCCGGAGAGATCCTTCAGCGAGCGGTTCTTCTCGTGCGTGACCGGCCCGAGGAAGACGCGCTGGTAGAGCGTCAGCATGTAGACCGCGCCGAGGATGACGCCGGTGGCGCCGAGCGCCGAGAGGATCCAGGCCTTCTGGATCAGCATCGAGCCGACGGTGAACGTGCCCAGCTTGGCCGAGAAGGTTCCGATGAGGATGAGGAACTCGCCGATGAAGCCGTTGGTGCCCGGCAGGCCGATCGACGAGAGCGTGACGACGAGGAAGATCGCCGCGAAGCGCGGCGTGATCTTCGCGAGGCCACCGTAGTTGGCGATGTCGCGCGTGTGCGTGCGCTCGTAGAGGTAGCCGATCATCATGAAGAGCGCGCCGGTGGAGACGCCGTGGTTCACCATCTGGAGAACCGCTCCCTGCGTCGCCTCGGGCGTCATCGCCGCGAGGCCCGTCATCACGAAGCCCAAGTGGGCGACCGAGCTGTAGGCGATGAGCCGCTTCAAGTCGGTCTGCGCCATGCACATCAGCGAGCCGTAGACGACGCCGATCACGCCGAGCGCGGCGATGCAAGGCGCGGCCTGCAGCGCGGCCTGCGGGAAGAGCGGCATCGCGTAGCGGATGAAGCCGAAGGTGCCGAGCTTCAGCATCACGCCCGCCAGGATGACCGAGCCGGCCGCGGGCGCCTCGGTGTGCGCGTCGGGCAGCCAGGTGTGCAGCGGCCACACCGGCACCTTGATCGCGAAGGCGAGCGCGAACGCGAGGAAGAGCCAGAACTGGACTTGCGGCGTGAAGTTCGCCTGCGCGAGCAGCGTGGGGAAGTCGAACGTGCGGGCAGCTCCAACGCCGCTCTGGCTCCAGACGTAGAAGATCGCCAGCAGCATCAGCACCGAGCCGACGAAGGTGAAGAGGAAGAACTTCACCGCCGCGTAGATCCGCTTCTCCGAGCCCCAGATGCCGATGAGCAGGTACATCGGGATCAGCATCGCTTCCCAGAAGACGTAGAAGAGCACCAGATCCAGCGACGCCAGCGTGCCCATCATCGCGGTCTGCAGCACCAGGAGCGCGAGGAAGAACTCCTTCTCGCGATCCTTGGTGAAGCGCCACGCGGACAAGATGACGATGGGCCCGAGGAACGTGGTGAGCATGAACAGCAGCAGCGCCACGCCGTCGAGACCGACGTGGTAGCTGAAGCCGAGGCTCGGGGCCCACTCCGCCTTTTGCTCAAATTGCCAGCCCGCTCCAGGCTTGAAACCGGTCCAGAGCAGGATCGACATCAGGAACGTCACGATGGTGGTGACGAGCGCGATGCCCTTGTGCTGCGCGCCCTCGCTGCGCGGCAGGAGCGCGCCGAGGAGCGCTCCCGCGAGCGGCAGGAAGACGACGATAGAGAGCAGATGCGAATCGATCCAGGACATGTCGGGCTCTATCGCGAGAAGAAGAAGACGACGAGGAAGGCGAGGCCCAGCGCGAACACCGCCGCGTACCGCTGGACGTCCCCGTTCTGGAAGCGCCGCGCGATGCCGCCGACGAAGGCGACCGTCTGCGCCGATCCGTTGATGACGAGGCCGTCGATGATCCAGACATCGACGACGCGCCAGAGCACGCGGGCCGTGGTCCAGAGCGGCTTGACGATGACGGCGTTGTAGAACTCGTCGACGTAGAGCTTGTTCTCGAACGCCTTGTGGACGCGCGGGAAGGCCGCGACCAGCTTGTCCGCGCGCTCCTCGTGGCCGGGCGCGAACCAGTAGACCGCGAGCAGCCAGCCGCCAATGCCGATGGCGAGCGCGATCCCGTACGTGACGATCTCGGGGAGGATCTCGTGGTGCTCGCCGCGCACGTGCGCGAAGAGGCCCTCGGTGAAGTGCTCCCAGTTGAAGGCCATCAGGTGCAGGTGGCCGGAGATCCCCTCGGGCAGGCCGAGCGCGAGCCCGACGATCGAGAGGCCCGCGAGGATCCAGAGCGGCAGCGTCATCAGCGCCGGCGACTCGTGCGGGTGCACTTCGGGGCCGCCGCGGAACTCGCCCTCGAAGGTCAGGTAGTAGCAGCGCCACATGTAGATGGCGGTGAGCAGCGCCGTCGCCGAGCCGAGCGCCCAGATGATCGGCCCGAGCGCGGTGAGGTGCGGACCCTCCGGCCAGATGCGCAGGTCGTCGAACGCACCGGTGCGCAGCGCCTGCCCGAGGATCTCGTCCTTCGAGAAGAAGCCGGAGAGCGGGATGGTGCCGGTGATCGCCGCGGTCGCGATGAGGAACGTCCAGCGCGTGTGCGGCATGTACTTCTTCAGGCCGCCCATCTTGCGCATGTCCTGCTCGCCGTGCAGGCCGTGGATGACCGCGCCCGAGCCGAGGAAGAGGCAGGCCTTGAAGAACGCGTGCGTGAGCAGGTGCATGGTGCCGGCGAAGAACGCGCCCACGCCCACGCCGATGAACATGTAGCCCAGCTGCGACACCGTCGAGTAGGCGAGCACCTTCTTGATGTCGGTCTGCGACGTCGCGATGAGCGCGGCCCACGCGGCCGTCAGCGCGCCGATGATCGCGATGACCGCGAGGATGCTCGGCGCCTGCACGTAGAGGTGCGAGAGGCGCGCGACCATGTAGACGCCGGCGGTGACCATGGTGGCGGCGTGGATGAGCGCGGAGACCGGCGTGGGACCGGCCATCGCGTCGGGGAGCCAGATGTAGAGCGGCAGCTGCGCGCTCTTGCCGGTCGCGCCGATGAAGAGGAAGAGCGCGGCGAGCGTCGCCGGCACCAGCGCCATCGCGGCGGTGTTGATGCCTTCGAACGAGACGGTGCCGAGCGAGACGAAGATGACGAAGATGCCGAGCAGGAAGCCGAAGTCGCCGATGCGGTTGACGATGAACGCCTTGCGTCCGGCCGAGGCCTTCGCGTCGTCGTCGAACCAGAAGCCGATGAGCAGATACGAGCAGAGCCCGACCCCTTCCCAGCCGACGAACATCGCCACCAGGTTGTCGCCGAGGACGAGCAGGAGCATCGCCGCGACGAACAGGTTCAGGTACGCGAAGTAGCGCCAGTAGCCCGGGTCTTCGTCGATGTAGCCGACGCTGTAGAGATGGATGAGGAAGCCGACGCCGGTGATGACCAGCAGCAGCGTGCCGCTGAGGCGATCGACGGTGAGGCCGAGATCGACGTGGAGCTTGCCGGCGGTGAACCACTCGAAGACGTGCTCGTGCAGCGAGCCCTCTCCGATCTGGCTGAACGCGGTCAGCGCGATGAGGAACGCGGTGAAGACCGAGCCGAGCGCCACCGAGTAGAGCCAGCTCTTCGGCAGCTTCTTCCCGACGAGGCCGCAGATGGCGGCGCCGCAGAGCGGGAGCAGCGGGATGAGGTGCAGCCAGTTCACTTCCTGCATCGGGCAATCCTTCTCGAAGCGTTGTCGCGAGAGAGCATCGGGCGCGAAGAGCTGCGCTAGAGCTTGAGCGAATCGATCTCGTCGACGTTGACGGTGAGCCGGCTGCGGAAGACGGCGATGACGATGGCGAGGCCGACCGCGGCTTCCGCGGCGGCGACGGCGATCACGTAGAAGACCGCCGCGTGTCCGGCGATGGGGCCGTCGGACGACTTCACCACCAGCGGGAAGCGCGAGAACGTGAGGAACGTGAGGTTGACGGCGTTGAGCATCAGCTCGATCGACATCAGCACGATGATCGCGTTGCGGCGGATCACCACGCCGGCCGCGCCCAAGGCAAAGAGCGCCGCCGCCAGCACCAGGTAGTGGACAGGACCGACCATCGGCGTTCCTTTCAGATCTTTCCCTTGGCGACCACGACCGCGCCGACCACTGCGACCAAGAGCAGCAGCGAGGTCAGCTCGAAGGGGAGCACCGAGTTCAGGTAGACGGCGTGCGCGACCGCCTTGAGCGAGCCGAACGGCGCGCCCGGCAGCGTGTGGCGCGCCATGTCGGTCAGCTGCGACTGCGCGTGCGGGCCGGTGACGCTCTGGTAGGCGGTGGAGAGGCCGCGCCAGGCGACGGCGCCGGTGGCCACGACCACCGAGGCGAGCCCGATGCCCTTCCACAGCGTGCGCCTGGGCGTGCCCAGCTCCTCTTCCTTCAAGTTGAGGAGCATGATCACGAAGACGAAGAGCACCATCACCGCGCCCGCGTAGACCATGATCTGGAGGATCGCGATCAGGTGGGCCGCGAGCAGCACGTAGGTGCCGGCGAGGAAGAAGAAGCAGGCGACCAGCGAGAGCGCGCCGTGCACCGGGTTTCTTCGCATCACCACCTGCGCGCCGGAGAAGAGCACACCGATGGCGAAGATGTAGAACAGGATCGTCTCGGCCATGGGCTACCCCTTGACCAGCGCGTCGAAGTCGGCGCGGAACTTTTCGATGAAGCTCTTCACCGGCATCGCCGCGCCGTCGGCGAGGGCGCAGATGGTCTTCTGCTCCATCTGGCGCGCGATCTGGTGGATGTTGTCGACGTCCTTCTTCTCGCCCTCGCCGCGGCAGAGCTTGTCGAGCAGGCGCGAGAGCCACGCGGTCCCTTCGCGGCACGGCGTGCACTGGCCGCACGACTCGGTCGCGTAGAAGCGCGTCACGTTGGCGAGGCAGTGGGCCATGTTGACCGACTGGTCGAGGAAGACCACGCCGCCCGAGCCGGCCATCGTCTTCTTGGCCTTGAGCGTGTCGAAGTCGCTCATCCACTCGGCCTCGTCCGCGGTCATCACCGCCGACGAGCTGCCGCCGGGGATGATCGCCTTGAGCGTCGAGCCTTCGCGCATGCCGCCGCAGTACTCGTCGAGCAGCACCTTGAAGGTGGTGCCCATCGGCGCCTCGAACACGCCGGTCTTCTTCGAGTGGCCGCTGACCGCGTAGAGGCGGGTGCCGCCGTTCTTCGGCGCGCCCACCGAGGAGAACCAGTCGCCGCCCTTCTCGATGATCGCCGGCAGGTTCGCCAGCGTCTCGACGTTGTTGACGGCGGTGGGCTGCTTGAAGAGTCCGCCGCCCGCGTTCGCCGGGAACGGGGGCTTGAGGCGCGGGTAGCCCTTCTTGCCCTCGAGCGACTCGAGCAGCGCGGTCTCTTCGCCGCAGATGTACGCGCCGGCGCCGCGGACGACGTGGATGTCGAGATCGAATCCGGAGCCGAGGATGTTCTTGCCCAGCCAGCCCTTCGCGTAGGCCTCGTCGATCGCCTTCTGCACGCGCGCCACCGGCCCGTCGCGGAACTCGCCGCGGCAGTAGACGTACGAGAGGTGGCAGTCGATGGCGAAGCAGCCGATGATCAGGCCTTCGACGAACATGTGCGGCGACCACTCGAGGATCGCGCGGTCCTTGAAGGTGCCTGGCTCGCCCTCGTCGGCGTTGATGACCAGGTACTTGGGGAACGACGTCTCCTTGCGGACGAAGTTCCACTTCATGCCGGTGGGGAAGCCGGCGCCGCCGCGGCCGCGCAGGTTCGACTTCACCACCTCGTCGACGATCGCCTGCGGCGCCATCTTCAGCGCCTTCGGCAGCGACTGGTAGCCGCCCGTCTTCAAGTAGTTCTCGAGCGACCAGCTCTCGGGCAGGTGCCAGGTGGTCGAGAGGATCTTGACCGGCGACGTCTGCGGAAACGGGACCGGAGCGTTGATCGGGCTATCCATGCGCGCGCCCCGTGTCGTGGTTGGACGGGAACTCGCCCATCTCTTGGCCGGGCTTGTTCTTCAACTCTTCGACGAGCGCGTCGAACCGCTCCGGCGTCATCGCCTCGCAGTAGCGGTAGTTGTTGACCACCATCGCGGGCGCGTAGCCGCAGCCGGCGAGGCAGGCCACTTCGCCGACCGAGAAGTTTCCGTCCGGCGTCACTTCGCCCGGGTGCACGCCCAGCTTCTTCTCGGCGTGCTTGAGCAGCGCCTCGGAGCCCATCGCCCAGCAGGAGACCGAGTTGCAGATCTCCAGGTGGTGCCGGCCGACCGGCTTGAGCCGGTACATCGTGTAGAAGGTCGCGACCTCGCGCACGCGCGCGGGCGGAACGTCGAGCTTGAAGCCGACGTAGGCCATCGCGGCCTCGGGGAGCCAGCCGAGCAGCTCCTGGGCGAGATGCAGCACGGCGAGCAGCGCCGCGCGGGACTTGTCGGCGGGGTATTTCGCGACCGCTTGGCTGAAGCCGGCGTCAAAACGTGCCTGCTGATCAGCTTTGAACGGCGACGGAACCGGACCGGCGGGACGCGTCAGGGGGATCATCGGGCGCGGAGGAGTAGTTCGATCGCCCGGGGGTGTCAAGGAGCGGAATTTGCGCTCAGCGCCCCGGCTCGCGGTGGCGCTCGATCCAGGCGCCCCAGAGAGGAATGAGCCAGAGCGCGAGCGCAGAGGCCGCGACCGCTTTCGCGGAGGGAGGCGGCGGGCCGAACGCGTTCCCCAAATAGAGGACGAGGAGAAAAGCGACCAGCCCGGCGAGCGACCAGGTGCCGGTGCGATCTTTCGCGCGGGTGGCGCGCATGTAGAGGAGGACGCCGGCCGCGTACATCGCGATCTCGACCGCGAGCGTCGCCGGCACCGAGCGCCAGAGACCCAGCCCGATGCGCGGGCCGGCGGGCCACAGCGGCATATCGGGCGCGTGCGCGATCACGTCGAGGACGAAGTGGCTCAGCACCAGCGCACCCGCCAGCAGCGCGGCCCGCCCGCTGCCGACCCGCGCGCGCACGAGCAGGGCGAAGAGCAGCGCCCAGACCAGCGACATCACCAAGCTGTGCGACCAGGGATAGTCGATGAACGCGAGCGGCGTGAACGCGGTGTTCCCCGGCGCTACCTCCACGTGCTCGATGCCGAGCAAGACAAAGAACGGCCAGAGCAGATCGAGCAGCTGCGGCGCGATCAGCAGGAGCGGCAGCGAGAGCCGCGGCTCGACCTTCTTGGCCGCGAACCCCAACGCATAGTGCCCGATGAACATGTGAGCCCCCTGTGGCGCGGAGTCAGCGCACGCGCTCGCCCACCAGCGCGCGCAGCGCCGAGACATCGAACGGCTTCTCGATCCGCAAGTTCGGCACCTGATCGAGGAACGTCCGCGCGCGCGAGGTGAACGTGCCGCCGGTGAGGAAGATCATCCGCAGCGCCTGCTCGGGCGCGGCCTTGAGCAGCTCGGCGTGCAGGTCCATGCCGGTCATCTCCGGCATCATCAGGTCGCAGAGGATCACGTCGAAGCGCTGGCCGGAGACGATGCGCGAGAGCGCGTCGCGGGCCCGGTCGACCTGCGTCACGTCGTGGTGCGGAGCGAGCGCGCGGGCGACCGCGAGCAGCAGCATCGGCTCGTCGTCGACCGCGAGCACCGAGCCGCGGCGGGCGGGCGGCGGCTCGCTGTTCTGCGCGATCGGGTTGCTCTCCACCGCGACCGCCTGCGCGGGCGGGAGGTGCACGCGAAAGACGCTGCCCTGCCCCACTTCGCTCTCGACGGTGATCCGCCCGCCCAGGTTGTTGACGATGCGCTGGCAGATGGAGAGGCCGAGGCCGGTGCCGATGCCGATCGGCTTGGTGGTGAAGAACGGCGAGAAGAGGCGGCGCAGCACCTCGGGCGGCATGCCTGCGCCGGTGTCGCGCACCTCGGCGATCACCTCGCTGGCGCTGTGCCGGATGGTCAGCCGGATCTGGTGGTGATCGGCGCTGCCTTCGGGGATGGCCTGCGCGGCGTTGACGATCAGGTTGAGGAAGACCTGGCCCAAGCGCGCCTCGTTGCCCTCGACGCTCGGCGCCGGCTGGTAGTCCTTCACCAGCCTGGCGCGGTGGCGCACTTCGTTCCACGCCATCCGGACCGACGAGTCGAGCACGCGCTGTAGATCGATCGGGCCGTGCGATTCGTCGTCGGGGCGCGAGAAGACCTTCAGGTCGCGCACGGTGGTGCGCACGCGGTCGGCGGCCTCGCGCGCGTCGCGCAGCTCGTCGCGCAGCTCGAGCAGGCGCGGCAGCTCGCCCAGCTCGCGGATGAGATCGCCGGTCTCGCGCGTGGCCAGCTCGAGGTTCGCCAGCACCGTCGCGAGCGGGTTGTTGATCTCGTGCGCGACGCCCGCCGCCAGCGTGCCCACCGAGACCATCCGGTCGGAGACGACCAGGTGCTCCTCGATGCGGCGGCGCTCGACCCGGCCGCCCGACTCGCGCAGCTCGCGCTCGACCGCCGGGCCCAGCCGCGCCAGCGAATCCTGGGAGAGCACGTCGTGGATGCCCGAGCGCATCGCGGCGATGGCCTCCTCTTCGCCGATGGCCTGCGCGACCACCAGGAAGGGAAGATCGAGCCCGCTCTCCTCGACGGTGGCGAACGCGCGCTGGGCGTCCACGTGAGCCAGCGTCCAGTCGCAGATCACGATGTCCCACTGCTCGCGGACCAGCGCGGTCTCGAGCGACTCGAGCGAGTCGACCCGCTGCCAGGCCGGCGCGAAGGCGGCGCGGCGCAGCTCGCTCGCCATCGCCTCGACCCCGGAGTCCGAGTCGGCGATGAGGAGGACGCGCAGGGGCCGTCCGGACTTCGGTGCTGCCGTGACGCTGTCCATCGCGCTCCGCGGGAATTCCCCCCCGCACATCGCGATCCGACAGAGTTCCTAGCGCCGCGACCGGGGCTCGGCAAAGAAGAAACGTCGCAGCAGGTGTTTCGCGCCTTCAGCGGGGTCGCGGGTTCTTCTCGAGGATGCGCATCGAGAAGAGCGCGACCAGCGTGCCGAGCGACTCCGCCTCGGGTTTGCCGCTGAGCGCGACCAGCTCGCGCACCGTGCGGTTGCCATCGCAGCGCGCGACCATCACCGCTTCCCAGCCCTGCAGCTCGAGATCGCTCAGCGAAAAGAGCGGGTCTCCGCCCGGCAGCGGCCGGTCCTCGGCGCCGAGGATGCGCTGCAGCCGCTCCAGCTTGTAGAGCTTCTTCACGCCGCGCAGCACCAGCGTCGCCGGGTGCAGGTCGAGCTTGATCGCCTCCTTGCGCGCCCGCTCCTGGAAGGTCAGCTGGTACTGGCCCTCGGTCCAGGCAAACAGGCTGTAGAGGATGCTCTTGATCTGCTGGCCCACGTAGTAGAGGCGCTCCTGCTCGGTGAGCGCGCCCATCTGGATGAGCACGTCGCCGGTGCGCTGCGAGGTGCGCTGGGCCTCGTCCACCGCGGCCCGCAGCATCGGCTCGTCGATCTTTCCCGCGCGCACCAGGAACTGCCCGAGCCGCTCGGCGACCAGGTTGGAGAGCGCGAAGACAGGCATGCCGCGCTCGAAGTAGACGATCTTCTTCACCTGCCCGCGCGAGAGGCCGAGCTCGCCCGTCTCCTGCGTGGCGAGGAACGCGGCGAACAGCTGCGGCAGGTTGTCGTTGATGGTGCCGCGGTAGGTGGCGCCCTTCTCGATGGGCGAGGTCGGCTCGAGCGCCTCGACCGGCGGCGGCGGCGGCGCGGAGGCCGGCAGCGGCGGCAGGCTCTGCGACATGATCGGGACGTCGATCTCGATCTCGTAGCTGGCCGCGGCCTTCTTCACGCCGGGCGACGAGCCGGGGCGGGAATTGGTTTGCGTAGCAATGGTTGGTACCGCAACTTCTTTCGCGGCCGGGTTGGCGCGCAGCTCGAGCGCCGAGCCCTCGATGCGCGCGCTGGTCTCGCCGGAGGTGAGCGCGATGCGGCCGGTCAGGTGCATCGCGTCGCCGGGCCCCTCGACGCCGGGCGCGGCCTCGACGTCCCAAGCTTGCGCCGGCGGCGCGGGCACGGCTGGCGCGGCCGGCAGCAGCTTCGCCACCAGCGCGAGCAGGCTCTTGCGCTCGAACGGCTTCTCGAAATAACCGACCGCGCCGTACTTGATGGTCGCGTTCGCCGCCGCCTTGCCACCCTTGTGCACGCCCGACATGAACGCGACCGGGATGCGCTGGCGCTGCAGCTGCTCGCCCACCTCGAAGCCCATCAGGTCGGGCAGCAGCACATCGATGATCGCGAGGTCCGGCCGATCCTTCTTGGCCATCTCCAGCGCCGAGCGTCCGCGCTGCGCGGTCTGCACGGTGTAGCCCGCCTCCTCGAAAGACGAGGAGAGCAGCGCGAGCAGCTCGGGGTTGTCGTCGACGACGAGGATCCGCGGCACGCGGGCAGTCTAACCGCAGATTGGCGGGCGGTTGGAGTTCGACGCACCTCATTGCCGGCCGCGCGCGCGAATGCTAAGCAACCCCGCTTTTTCCCGCGTCCCTCCAGAGGCAAACTCATGCGCCTGCGCCCACTCCTCCTCGCTCTCGTCGCGCTCGCGGCCTGCCAGAAGCAGCAAGGCTCCGGAATGGTCGGGCCCGACGCGAAGGGGCCCGTCGTCATCGGGCACGTGGCGTCCACGACCGGCCCGAACGCAACGTTCGGCACCTCGTCGGACCGCGGGTTTCGCATCTTCTTCGACGAGCTGAACGCGAAGGGCGGCATCAAGGGCCGGCAGATCAAGCTGGTCACGCTCGACGACCAGGGCAAGCCCGAGGAGGCGGCCACCGCTGCGACGCGGCTCATCGCCAGCGATCACGTGACGGCGCTGGTCGGCGAGGTCGCCTCGACCTGCTCGCTCTGGATGGCGCCCAAGGCGCAGATGGCGAAGGTCCCGATGATCTCGCCCTCCTCGACCAACGAGAAGGTGACCGCGGTCGGCGACTACATCTTCCGCGCCTGCTTCATCGACAGCTTCCAGGGCTACGTGATGGCGAAGTTCGCCCGCGAGACGCTCAAGCTCTCCAAGGTCGCCATCCTCAAGGACGTGCGCAACGACTACTCGGTGGGCCTCGCCAAGGTGTTCGACGAGCAGTTCACCAAGATGGGCGGCACCATCGTCGCCACCGAGTCGTTCTCGCAGGGCGACGTCGACTTCAAGGCGCAGCTGACGAACATCAAGTCGAAGAGCCCGGAGGCGATCTTCGAGCCGGGCTACTACACCGACACGGGCCTGATCGCGCGGCAGGCGAAGGAGCTGGGCATCGCGGTGCCGCTGCTCGGCGGCGACGGTTGGGACAGCGAGAAGCTCTACGAGATCGGCGGCGCGGCGCTCGAGGGCAGCTACTTCTCCAACCACTACTCGGTCGACGATCCCAGCCCTCGCATCCAGGCGTTCGTCGCGCACTACAAGCAGGTCACGGGCCTCGCGCCCGACTCGCTCGCGGCGCAGGCTTACGACGCAGCCGGCATGCTCGCCGACGCGATGAACCGCGCGCCCGACCTCTCCGGCCCGGCCATCCGCGACGCGCTGGCGGCCACCAAGAACTTCGCGGGCGTCACCGGCGACATTACGCTCGACGCCAACCGCAACCCGGTCAAGCCGGCGGTGGTGCTGAAGATCGGCAAGGGCGGCAAGTACGAGTTCGTGACGCGCATCCAGCCTGAATAGCCGCGCGTGATCGAATTTCTCCAACACGTCGTCGATGGGCTCAGCCTGGGCGCGATCTACGCGCTGATCGCGCTCGGCTACACGATGGTGTACGGCGTCTTGAAGCTGATCAACTTCGCGCACGGCGACGTCTTCATGCTCGGCGCGATGATGGGCTACTACGCGTCGGCGAAGTGGACCGGCGAGGCGCAGCACCCGACCTTCTGGGGCGCGGCGCTGGTCGGCATCCTCTCGATGATCATCTGCGGCGTGGTCGGGTTCGTCATCGAGCGCGTCGCCTACCGGCCGCTGCGGAACGCGCCGCGCATCAACTCGCTCATCACCGCCATCGGCGTGAGCTTCCTGCTCGAGTACGGCGGGCAGAACGTCTTCGGCCCGACGCCGAATCCGTTCGGGATCCTCCCGCACAAGGAAGCGCTGAACCTCGGCGGCCTCTCGATCGGCTACGTCGACGTGATCGTCTTCGTCGTCTCGATCGCGCTGATGCTGGTCCTCCAGCGCATCGTCTTCCACACCCGCATCGGCATGGCGATGCGCGCGGTGTCGTGGAACGCGCAGGTCGCGGCGCTGATGGGCATCAACACCGACTTCGTCATCTCGTTCACCTTCGTGCTCGGCTCGGTGCTGGCGGCCGCGGCGGGCCTGCTCTACGCGAGCAAGTATCCGAGCGTGCACCCGCTGATGGGCCTGATGCCAGGCTTGAAGGCGTTCGTCGCGGCGGTGCTGGGCGGCATCGGCAACGTGCCCGGGGCGATGCTGGGCGGGCTCTTGCTCGGCCTCGCCGAGCAGCTGGTCGCCGGCTACTGGAGCTCGTCGTGGCGCGACGCGGTTGCGTTCGCGCTCTTGATCCTCATCCTGCTCGTCAAGCCCAGCGGCATCCTCGGCCGCTCCGACGCGGAGAAGGTCTGATGGCCGCGGCCTCGGCGAAAGCGGCGCGGCCCGCGGTCGATCTCGGCCCCGGCGCGACCGCGCGGCGAGCGCTCAAGAGCGCCCTGCCCTTCCTCGCGCCCATCCCGCTGCTCTGGCTCGTCCACGCGACCATCGCCACATCGCCGGGCTGGGAGTACGCGTTCCAGAACATCAACCACATCGGCATCGCGATCATCCTCGCGGTCTCGCTGAATCTGGTGAACGGGCTCACCGGCCAGTTCTCCATCGGCCACGCCGGCTTCATGGCGGTGGGTGGCTATGTCAGCGCGGTGCTCTTGATGAACGGACCGGTCAACGATCCGTACCGGCTCTTCTTCGCGGCCAGCGTCGCGGTCGGCGCGGGCGCGGCGGCGCTCGCGGGCTGGCTCGTCGGCAAGCCCAGCCTGCGCCTGCGCGGCGACTACCTCGCCATCGTCACGCTCGGCTTCGGCGAGATCATCCGCGTCGCCATCGAGAACACGCCCGCGTTCGGCGGCGCGATCGGCCTGTCGCCCATCCCGCACCGCAGCGACTTCGGCACCATCTTCTTCGCCGCCATCGCCACCGTCCTCATCACCCAGCGGCTGCGCGGCTCGACGCACGGGCGCGCGTTCCTCGCCGTGCGCGAGGACGAGGTGGCCGCCGAGGCGATGGGCGTCGACACCACCGGCTACAAGGTCCGCGCGTTCGTCATCAGCGCGGCGCTGGCGGGCGTGGCCGGCGCGCTCAGCGGCGCCTTCGAGGGAAACCTCGCGCCGCAGAGCTTCACCTTCGTGCGCTCGTTCGAGATCGTCGCGATGGTGGTGCTGGGCGGGATGGGCTCGATCAGCGGCTCGGTGATCGCCGCGACGGTGCTCACGCTGTTGCCGGAGGCGCTGCGCTCGCTGCCGCCGATCCAGCTGGGCGCGGCCTCGATCGATCTCGTCAACCTGCGCATGGTCTTCTATTCGATCGCGCTGATCGCGCTGATGCTGCTGCGCCCGCGCGGTCTGTTCGGCTCGAGCGAGGCGTGGGAGATCGTCGGCGGCTGGTGGAAGAAGCGTCGCGGCGCGGAGCAGGCCAGCGCGCAGCCGCCCGACGTCGAGGGAGGCGAGCTGCTCCTCGACGTGCGCGGCGCGACCATCCAGTTCGGCGGCCTCACCGCGGTGAGCGACTTCAACCTGCAGATCCACCCGCGCGAGCTGGTCGCGCTGATCGGCCCCAACGGCGCGGGCAAGACGACCGTCTTCAACATGCTCACCGGCGTCTACCAGCCGACCGGCGGGAGCATCCGCGTCTCCGGCCGCGACACGCGCGGGCTCGCGCCCTCGTCGATCGCCAGCCTGGGCGTCGCGCGCACGTTCCAGAACATCCGCCTCTTCCGCGAGCTGACCGCGTTCGACAACGTGCGCATCGGCTGCCACCACCTCGCGCGCGAATCGATGGGCGCCGCCATCGGCGAGAGCGGCATGGCCGACATCGAAGAGCGCTGGATCGCATCGCGCGCCGAACAGCTGCTCACGGTGATGGGCCTCTGGTCGCGCCGCGATGTGCTGGCGAGAAATCTTCCCTACGGCGAGCAGCGGCGCCTGGAGATCGCGCGCGCGCTCGCCACCAACCCGAAAGTGCTGCTGCTCGACGAGCCGGCCGCGGGGACGAACACCAAGGAGAAGGCCGAGCTGATGGATCTGATCCGCTCGCTGCGCGATCGGTTCGGCGTCGCCATCGTGCTCATCGAGCACGACATGAAGCTGGTGATGGGCGTCTCCGAGCGAATCCTGGTGCTCGACCACGGCGTGACCATCGCGCAGGGGCTGCCGCGCGCGATCCAGAAGGACCGCAAGGTGATCGAGGCGTATCTCGGCGAGAAGTACGCGCGCGAGCACGCGGCCGAGATCGACGCGGAGAGCGCGCGCGAGTCGGCGAACGCGGCGAATCCAGGCGGAGCGCCCCGGTGAGCGAATCGATCCCGACCGCGCCTGGCGCGGCTGCGCGCGCCGAGCGCTCGAGCGGCCCGCTGCTCGAGCTGAAGAACCTCGACGTGCACTACGGCGCCATCCACGCGCTGCGCGGCGTCTCGCTCTCCATCGCGACGGGCGAAGTCGTCGCGCTCATCGGCGCCAACGGCGCGGGCAAGACCACCACGCTGCGCGCCATCTCTGGAATGCTCCAGCCGAGCGCGGGGACCATCCGCTACCGCGGCGAGGAGATCGCGGGGAAGAAGCCGCACCTGCTCGTCGCCCAGGGGCTCTGCCACGCACCCGAGGGGCGCGGCATCTTCCCCAACCTCACGGTGCTAGAAAACCTGCACCTGGGCGCGTTCCTGCGTCGCGACACCGCGGCGATCGAAGGCGATCTCGAGAAGGGCTTCGGCCTCTTTCCGCGGCTGCGCGAGCGGCGCAAGCAGCTGGCCGGCACGCTCTCCGGCGGCGAGCAGCAGATGCTCGCGATCGCGCGCGCGCTGATGGCGCGGCCGACGCTGCTCTTGCTCGACGAACCCAGCTTGGGCCTCGCCCCGCAGATCACCGAGGCGATCTTCGAGATCATCGCGGGGATCAACCGAGAGGGCATGACCATCCTGCTCGTCGAGCAGAACGCGCACCTCGCGCTCGGCATCGCGCACCACGCCCACGTGCTCGAGACCGGCAGCGTGGTGCAGAGCGGCACCGGCGAGGAGCTGCTCAAGAGCCCCGCGGTGCGCAAGGCCTACCTGGGCGAGTAGCGCCGCCCGCTGCGCGCGGTTCGGCGCTACTCTCTGCCGATGCAAGAAGAGTTCGCGCCCGAGACGCTCCCGCCGCGCGGACCGCTCGCCTCGCGCGTGCGCCAGTGGCTGCGCGATCTGCTCCGCTACTCGCGCCCCAACCAGCCGCCGCCGCCGCGGGGCAACCACATGGATCGCGCGGTCTACGGCGCGGCGCAGCCGCTGCTCGGCGTGCGGCTGCTCTTCACCGACTGGAGCATCCTGCGCGAGGCCCTGGTTCCGGCGGCGTGGCTCGCGGCCGCCTGCGCCGTCTACGCAGGAGTGCAGGGAGAGCCGTGGCACCACTCGATCTGGCTGGGCCGGCTCAAGGAGTTCTACAAGGCGTTCGCGCTGCTCGCGCCGATCCCTTCGGTGATCTTCGCAAACCACTACGCGCGCTTCGCGGCGCAGGTCCGCTACCAGCTTGGCTTTGGCGCGTGCGGCCCGCGCGAGATGCCGATCACCAAGACGCTGCGGCGGACGGCGCAGCAGGCGCTGCTCGTCTCGATCACCTTCGCGCCGATGGTCGCGCTCGCGCACCTCTTGCCGTTCGGCGGTCACCTGGGCGACGCGCTGCTCGCGATGTGGGCGCTCAACTGGGTGGTGCTCGAGGCGTTCGACGACGCGAACGTGCTGCAGCCCGGGCAGACGCTCGCCGATGTCGAGCGCGAGGCCGAGTCGCTGCGGCGGCCCTGGTTCGTGCGCATGTTCCGCTGGATGGAGGCGCGCGCGCCGCTGCGGCCGGCGGTCGTCCGCCGCGCGCTGCGCGTGTTCGGAAACCTGGTCGACCGGCTCTCGAAGCCCTGGCGCGAGGAGAGCGCGCTGCTCGAGGCGAGCCCGCGCCTGGGCCTGGGCTTCTCGCTCTCGACCGCGGCGATCCTGACCCTCCCGATCCTCAACCTCGTCTTCCGGCCCGCCATCATCGCCGGCGCGACACACCTGCTCGGCCACATCGAGAAGGACGAGCACGCCGAGCTGCCGGAGATCCTCCACGAGCACGCGCCGCCGAGAGAGAGCGAACGCAGCGGCGAGAAGGCCAGGCCGATCGGCGAGCGCTATCCTGATCTCGGCAATCGCTTCTAACGCTCGCGCGCAAAGGCCCGCGCCGCGCGGACACGCAACCGCAAGCGCGTGGAGGTAAGCTCCTTCCATGCACCGCGCTCCGATCCGCTCTCCCGGCAACGGTCTCGGCGACCTCTTCGCCGCCCGCGCCGCAGCTCTCGTCTGGGCCGCTGCGCTGCTCGCGGCCGCGCCCGCGTGCATCTCGCAGAGCCAGGCCCAGCCTGGACCCGCGTTGCTCGCGAGCCCCGCCACCGAACCCGACGCGGGCGAGAAAGAGTTTCCCGCGCCGCAGCACGCGCCCGACGCCGGCCCGCCCGCGGTGGTGGTGCCGTGGGGCACCGTGGGCCGCGAGGGCGGCACCGTGCAGCGGCTCTGGTTCGCGCTCACCGGCGACACGCGGCCCGGCGCCTGCGACGACACCGAGCGCTACCCGGCCGCGACCATCGCGCAGATCAGCCGCTCGATGAAGGCGCTGCACGTGCAGTTCGGGCTCGATCTCGGCGACCACATGTTCGTCTGCAACGGCTCCGCCGAAGAGGCGCGCGTGCAGATGGCCGAGTACATGGCCGGCATCGCGCAGGGCCCCTCGACGTTCTGGATGACGATGGGCAACCACGAGTGCGGCCACCTCTACCGATTCGGCCCCTGCTTCCCCGGCGACGGCGACGCGAACTTCACCGCGTACATGAGCGCGCTCGGCCGCAAGGATCCCTTCTACGCGATCGACGTGCACACCAGCGCCGGGCTCGCCCGCTTCGTCTTCGTCGCCGACGACTCGTGGGACTCGCGGCAGGCGACCTGGCTGGAGCGCGTGCTCGCCGACGCCGACGTGAACGCGAAGTACACCATCGTCGCGCGGCACCATCCGATCGAGGGAGACAAGGTCGGTTCGCTGCAGATCATCTCGATGATCCTGCGGCACAAGTATTCGCTGATCCTTACTGCGCACCTGCACACCTACGAGCACGACGTCGATTCGCACAACGGCCGCACGGTGATCGTCGGCGTCGGCGGCGGGCCCAGCCAGGTGCCGCCGGGCTTTGCGACGGTGCTGCAGAACAAGGATGCGACGCTCACCTTCGTGATGCGCGACATCGACGGGAACCCGGTGGGCGAGCCGTGGAGCGTCCCGCCGCAGTAGGGCGCGCTGCGGGGCGCCCGGGCCCCGCGCTGGTGACCGATCAAGAGCCCAAAAAAAGAGGCGCGGGTGGTCTTGAAGCTGCCTCAGTGGAGCTGGAACTCGCTCTTCAATTCACGAGAGGCGAGCTGCTGCAGCGCGAGCCGCGGGTCGAGCTCCTCGTAGAGGATCTTGTAGATCGCCTCGTGGATGGGCAGGTCGAGGCCGAGCTTCTTCGCCAGCTCGTGCACGCTCTTCGCCGTGCGCACGCCCTCGGCGACCTGGGTCATGCCCGCGAGCACTTCCTTGATGCTCTTGCCGCGGCCGAGCTCGAGCCCCACGGTGCGGTTGCGCGAGAGCTCGCCGGTGCAGGTGAGCACCAAGTCGCCCATCCCCGCGAGGCCGGAGAGCGTGAGGGGGTTGGCGCCCTTGCGCATCGCCAGCCGCACCAGCTCGGAGAGTCCGCGCGTCATGAGGAGCGCGCGGCTGTTGTTGCCGAAGCCCATGCCGTCGCTGATGCCCGCGCCGATGGCGCAGACGTTCTTCAGCGCGCCGCCCAGCTCGACGCCGACCACGTCGTTGCTGGTGTAGCAGCGGAAGTAGTCGTTGCTGAACGTGCGTTGCACGCTCTTGGCGACGCGCTCCCAGGTCGCCGCGACCACCACCGCCGTCGGCATCTTCTGCACCGTCTCCTTCGCGAACGACGGGCCGGAGAGGAACGAGAGATACGGGTGCAGCTCGGGCGGCAGCTCCTCCTCGAGCACCTCGTGCATCGTCTGCAGCGTCTCGTTCTCGATGCCCTTGCTGGCGCAGACGATCGGCGTGTTGTGCGGCAAGAACGGCACCGCCGAGCGCATCACCGTCCGCGTCACGTGCGACGGGCTCACCGCCACCACGATCTCCGCGCCGCGCAGGCTCTCCTCGAGGTCGCTCGTCGCCGTCACCGTCTCCGGCAGCTTGAGCCCGGGCAGGTAGCGCTGGTTCTCGTGGCCCTCGTTGATCTGCGCGGGGATGTCCTTCTCGAAGCACCAGATGCGCGTGTCGTGGCCGTTGTGGCCCAACACCGACGCCAGCGCCGTGCCCCAGCTTCCGCCACCGATCACCGCTGCGCGCATCGTTCGTGCTCCTTCGAGAGTCTGGGAAGAAAGTCGCTCGTGCTCTACGGCATGCAGTGCTTGGTGGCGAGGCCGAGGTACGTGCCGCTCTGGCAGGTGGTGCCGTTCAAGCAGTCGGAGTCGCTGGCGCACGCGCCGTAGCAGTACTCGCTCGCGCCGCCGTTGTTGATGCAGTGGCCGGTCTGGCAGTCGGTCGCCGCGGTGCAGGTCGCGCCGGGCCCGAGCTTGGCCGCGCCCAGGCTGGGCATGCATCCGAGCGACCAGCCGACCGCGCGGCAGAAGCCGTTCGGTCCGAAGATGCCCGCGTTGCTCCCGAAGGCGGTGCCCGGGTTCGGGTTGTTCGCGGTGGTGTTGCAGGTGGCGACCCAGCTGCTCGAGCCGGTGCAGTTCGCGTCGGAGGTGCACTTCTTCGCGGTGTCGACCGAGGCCATCGTCGTCGTCTTGTACGGCGCGCAGACGCGCGGCGTGCTCGCGTCGGCGGAGAGGCCGGCGCAGCTCGCGTTGCTGGTGCAGGCCGCGCCGATGCAGACGCCCGGGTTCACCTTGCCGACGACGCCGAGGTCGCCGGTGTTGATCGGCGAGAGCGGCAGCGCCGCGGTGGTCGAGCAGATCGAGCCCGACGCGCAGTCGCCGCTCGCCGAGGGCAGGCACGCGCCCAGGCAGATGCCGTCCGTCGCGGTGGCGCCGGTGCTGGTCACGCCGAGCTCGATCGCCTCCATCGTCGAGGCGGTGAGGCAGACGCCGCTCTCGCACGCGGCGCCGCCCGAGCAGGCCGAGCCGGCCTTGCCCGCGCCAGAGACCGGCCCGCAGATGGCCTGCCACGAGCTGCCGCCGAAGACGGGCGAGGGCTGGCAGCTGCCAGCCGGGCAGTCGAGATCGTCGCGGCAGGTCGGCTCGCAGGTGCCGACCACGCCGGTCGCGTCGCCCTCCGAGTAGTTGACCGCGAAGCAGTCGGAGGTGGTCGCGCAGCCGCCCTCCTGCGTGCAGTCGCGCGTGCAGTCCGCGTTGTACCGGCAGCCGGCGAAGCAGGTCTGCGAGCCGTCGGCGAGGCAGACGCCGGTGCGGCAGTCGTCGCCGCCGAGCGCGGCGCAGCTGGTGTCGGTGCCGCCGACCGCGCTGCTGGCGGCCGGGCCGAACTGGCAGGTGCCGACGATGTCCACCGCCGGGTACTCCGCCGGCAGCGTCGAGGGCGTGCAGAAGAGCGCGGTGCCGCTCCCCGCGAGGCTCGGATCGTCGCCGCAGTCGGCCCCGGCCGAGCCGGTGTCGGTGACGCACGCGGTGCCCCAGCTCGAGCTGCTGCCGCAATAGCCCAGGTCGAGCACCGCGCCGCTGGAGCTGAGCGCGCCGACGATGCTGTTGCAGCTCCCCGAATCGCAGCTGCCGCCGGGCGTGCAGAGGGCCGAGCAGACGCCGCCGCTCGACGAGGTGGGCGCGCAGAGCAGGTTCCACTCGCACGAATCGATCTGCGTGGGGTCGCACGCGTCGCCGGTCTGGCCGTTGCCGTTGCCCGGCTCGCAGACGCCGATGAGCACGCCGTTGGAGTCGAAGCTGAGCCACTCGCAGACATCGCTCGCGGAGACGCTCGCGCAGACGGTGTCGTCGGTGGGATCGCACTGCTCGCGGCAGACCGGGCTCGCGCCGCCCTCGTCGATGCACAAGAGGCCCGCGTTGCAAGTCTGGTTGCTGAAGCAGGCCTGCCCCTCGCCGCCCTCGGGCGGCGGCGCGCAGGTGTTCGTCGCCGTGTTGCAGAGATCGCCGTTCGAGCAGTCGCTGGTGGCGAGGCACTGCACGCAGCTGTGCGGCGACGTCGCGGTGTCGCAGACCTGCTGGCCGGCCGGGCAGTCGCTGTTGCCCTGGCAGCCGGTCGGCGGCGTGGCGATGCAGCTGTTGCTCGACGAGCAGGTGGGCGTGCTGCCGCCGCAGTCCGAGTCGCCCAGGCACTGCACGCAGGAGTTGCCGCTCGGGCTCACTTTGCAGAGCGGCGTTCCGGTCGGGCAGTCCTGCGCCTGCGTCGCGGTGGTGCAGATCGGCTGGCAGGTGTTGTCGCTGTCGCAGCGATCGCCCACCGCGCACTGGCTCGCGCTCACGCACTGGACGCAGGTGCCGGCCGCGCCGTTCGCGCCCGTCTGGCAGTGCGGCCGGCGCGGGTCGGTGCACTGCGCGTCGCTGGTGCAGCTGACGTTCACGCAGAGGTTGCCCTGGCCGCAGACCTGTCCTGCGCCGCAGTCGTTCGGGCAGGCGCTGCTGCCGCACTGGCCGGTGAGCCGGCAGGCGACGCACTTGTTGGTCCCGCCGCTGACGATGGCGCAGTGCGGATCGGCGGCGTTGCTCGCGCAGCCGGAGTCGTCGACGCACGCGCTCACCGGCGCCAGACAAGTGTGGTCGGCCTGGCAGGTGCCGCCGTTCGCGCAGTCGGAGCTCTGCAGGCAGGCGACGCAGCCGGGCGGCGAAGCGGCGGTGTTGCAGACGGGCGCGGCCGGGTTCTGGCAGTCGGAGTTGCCGGTGCAGCGCAGCGGCTGGCAGGTGTTGCCGGTCGCGCAGATGTCGGCGGGCGGGCACTGGTCGGTGGTGACGCAAGCGACGCAGGTGCCGCTGCTGCTGCCGGCCGATCCGGGCAAGCAGTGCGGCGTCGCGGAGCTGCTCGCGCAGTCGCTGTCGGTGCCCCCGTCGCTCTGCGGATCGCAGGTCGTCGCCGAGGGCTGCACGCAGGTGTGCGAGACGCTGCAGGTCAGCCCGTTCGCGCAGTCGGCGGTGGAGAGGCACTGCACGCAGGCCCCGCCGGTCGAGCAGCGCGGCGTGGGCGCGGCGCAGTCGCTGTCGGAGCTGCAGCCGGCGCTGCTGACGCAGACGTGGTCCGCGTTGCAGACGGGCGTGTTCGCGCTGGTGCAGTCGGTGCTGGCCATGCACTGCACGCAGGTGCGCGTGTTGACGTTGCAGACCGGGTCCGCCGCCGTCTTGCAGTCGCTGTTGGCGAAGCAGCCGCCGGTGCCGACGCAGCTGTTGTTGGTGCAGGTGAAGCCGATGCCGCAGTCGCGGTTCGCCACGCACGCGACGCACGAGCCGGTGAGCGGGTCGCACACCGGCGTGCCGCTCTCGTTGGTGCAGTCGGTGTTGGTGGTGCAGGTTCCGGGCGCGCCGGCGACGCAGCAACCGGCGGCGCAGTGCTGGGTGGAGCTGCAGTCGGTGTCCGCCGAGCAGGTGGGCGCGCCGACGCCGCACGCGGAGTTCACGCAGCTGCCGCTCACGCAGGTCTGCGGCGAGGGGCAGTCGGCGCTGGTGGTGCAGGTCTGCAGCGAGACGTGAGGTCCGCACGCGAGCAAACCCGCGCTGAGCACGGCACAGCCAACAGCGAGCGAGAGCAGTCGCATGGAGACAGGCATATGCGCATGCTGGGCGAGGATCCAATTTTCCTGCAAGCGGACAGCGGGCGCGCGGCGCGGGCGCGCTGTTCCACGCGCGCGACGGCCGCTCACTGCGCGCGGCCGCCCTTTCCTGCGCGCGGCAGCCCCTCCTTGCGCGCCGCCGGTGGGTCACTGCGCTTCGACCGGCGCGGCCAGCTCGAGCAGCTCAGCCGCGCCGATGCGATAGGTCTCCGCGCAGAAGTCGCACGTCGCCTCGGCGCCGCCGTCCTTGTCGGCCATGTCGCGCAGCTCGGCCGCGCCCAGCGTCTGCAGCGCCAGCACCACCCGCTCTCGCGAGCAGCGGCACTGGAAGCGCGGGCGCAGCTCGCTCTCGATGCGCACCGGGCCGAGCGCGAGCTCGCGCGATAGATGATTCGCGAGCGCGTGCGCGTTGCCCGGCGCCTCCTTCTCGACCTCGAGCAGCAGCCGGTGCAGCACGCCCGCGCGCAAGCGATCGCCCAGCGCAGCCACTTCGTCGCGCTGCTCCTCGTCGGTGGGCAGCAGCAGCACGCCCGCGACGGCCGCGAGCGGCTCATGCGGCTGGTAGAGCACCTCGAGCGCGAGCGCGCCCGCGAGCCGCCGCTCGGCGCGCAGGAACGCCGAGAGGCCCGCGCCCAGGTCGGCGCCAGAGAACGGCACGTGCGCGCGGTGCACCGACTCCTCGCCGACCGCTGCGCGCAGCACCGAGAGCGAACCGGCCCGCCGATCGCCCGCCGCGCCGAGCAGCGGCCCCGCGTCGAAGCGAACCAGCGGCCGCAGCGGCTGGAACTGCAGCGCCGCGCCCGCGCTGGCGCCCGCGCCGCCGAGGGGCAGCTCGATGCGCAGTGGCTCTTCCTGGAGATCCAGTGCCGTCCGCTCGGCCGGCACCTTGGCCCGCTCGCCCGAACGATCGAGCGTGTTGACCCGCACCAGCCCGCGCACCGCGCCGTTGCCATCGGCGTCGACGAGCAGGCCGCGCAGCGGCCCTTCGCAATCGAGCTGCACATCGACCCGCGCGCGCAGCGCATCCTCGGTGCGATCGGTCGCCGCGAGCAGCAGCGCGCCCGCCAGCGCCTGCGCGAGCACCGCTGAGCTCCCCTCCGCCAGCTGATGCCGCAGCGCCGCCTCCTGCGCCAGCTTGCGCACCGAGCAGACCGCGAGGCGGAGATGGACGTGAGGCGCTTCGAGGATGATCGCGGAGTCGGCCACCGGGAGAGTCTAGCAGCGCAGCGCGCGAACGCTCGTCTTCGGCTAGCCGAGAACGCTGCGGATGGTCTCGCGCAGCGTGTGCTCCGCGCGGTAGCCCAGCTCGCGCTCGGCCTTGGTTCCATCGACCGTGCAGAGGAACTGGATGTGGTCGAGCTCGGGCGGCGGGAAGCCGGTCAGCCGCGAGCTCCACAGCCGCGTGAGCAGCGGCTTGGCGAGAAAGTGCGGCACCGGGATGGGCTTGCGATCGAGCTCGCGCAGCACCGCCGAGAGCGGCAGCTCGCCCGGCCCGACGAGGTTGTAGATGCCGCGCGCGCCCGGCTTGAGCGCGCACTGCATCGCCAGCGCGAGATCGTCCTCGTGGATGAGCTGCACCATCGGGTCGAAGCCGGCCATCGTCCACGGCCTCGGCAGGCGCAGGTAGTTGCTCGGCGCGTTCTTCACGTTGGGCCCGACGATGTGCGTCGGCCGCAGGATCACCGTGTCGACCTCGGGGTGCTTCCACATGAACTGCTGCGCGAACATGTCGACCTCGATGAGGTCGCGGATGTCGGCGAAGCGCTGCGAGCCCAAGAGCGGCGCGTCTTCCGAGAGGAAGTTGTCGTTGTCGGGCGAGGGTCCGTAGATGTTCGTCGAGCTGAGGACGATCACCTTCTTGACCCCATACTTCGCCGCGAAGCTGAGCACGGCTTTGGTGCCGAGCACGTTGAACGAGTGGTGCTCGGCCTGCGGCAAGCGCGGGTCGTGCATGATCGCCATGTGGATGAGCGCTTCCACGTCGCCGCGGCGGAAGATGTCCTCGACCTTTTTCTTGCGGATGTCGAGCTGGTGGACCTCGACGTCCTTCGGGCGGCCGGGGAACGGGCGGCGGTCGAGGCCGATGACCCGCACGTCGCGGTGCAGCCGCTTGACCAGGGTGCGTCCCAGATTTCCGGAGATGCCGGTGATCAGCACCGCGTCGCGCGACATGAGCTCCCCTGCGGACATCGTTGGTACACCAACGTTAATGATTGCGGTTCAACCGATTATCGAAATTATCGATCGCTAGAAGAAGACGCTCTTGCGCGAGACCCGGCCGGCGTCGAGCATCGCCTGGATGGCCTGCTTCACCTCGCGCACGCGGCGCTCCAGCTCGGAGTCCTCGTCGTCGGGGTTGCCGGAGAAGCGCATCGGCGCGCCGAAGTGCAGGTGGTACTTCACCGGCATCGGGAAGGGCAGCAGCGTGGGTGTGATCGGCAGCGCGGGGAGGCCGAACATCTTCGCCGCCGCCTTGAAGTCGAGCAGCGCCGGGGCCTGCTCCTCCGCGCCCACCACGCCGACCGGGACGATGGGCGTGCCGGTCTCCAGCGCCAGCCGCATGAAGCCCAGGCCGAACTCTTGTAATTGATAACTTTTGTCGAACGTCTTGTTCAGCCCGCGCACGCCCTCGGGGAAGACGGTGATGGTCTCGCCCGCCGCGAGCAGGCGGCGGCAGTTCTCCGGCGTGCCGACCACCTGGCCCATCCGCGCGAAGAAGGGCGCGACGAACGGCAGCGTCGGGGCCCAGCGCTCGACCATCGCGCGGGCGACCCGCGGCGGCTCGGCCTCGCAGAGCATCGCGCAGCCGATCATCACGCCGTCGAGCGGCAGCTGGCCGGAGTGATTCGCGACCAGCAGCACCCGCCCTTCGGGGACCTTCTCGATGCCGTGCGTCTCGACGCGGAAGTAGTTCTTGTAGAGCCAGAGCGCGGGCGCGGCGGCCGCCTTGGCGAAGTCGAGATCGAGCCCGAACGGATCGACGCCGTACTCGTTCTGCGGCGCGACCAGGCGGGCGAGCTTCGCCTCCATGTCCGGGCCGCCCAGCTTGATGGTCCACTTCTCCATCGAGGCGCGCACGCGCCCGAACAGGCCGCGCGGGCGGTCGTCGAACTTGGCGAGCGCGGTCGAGTCGACGGTGGCGCGGGAGGCGGGAGGCATGTCGCGGGACTAGCGCAAAGAGAGAGATGAGCGCAACCGGCGCTAGCTGCCGCTGAGCAGCGCGATGCGCAGCGCGAGCGTCAGCTCGGCGCCCAGCTGGTGGCCGCCGTCGTCGGGCAGGCCATCGGGCTGCTTCTGCCCCACGTCGAGGCGCCAGAACAGCGCCAGCCCCACCGCGCCCGCGAAGCGCGCGCCGCCGAACTGCACCGACACGGCCGGGCGCACGCCAAAGTACGGGAGCGTCGCGGTGGTGCTGTAGGTGGTCGTCTCGGTCTCGACCGAGTCGGAGAGCTGGTGGACGCCGACCTCGGCGCAGAGGTCGAAGCGGAAGTCGCGGCCGAACTCGAACGACGGGCCGACAAAGGCGCCGAGGTGGAAGCCGCTGCGGCTCTCGAACCCGCCGGAGACGGGCGAGTTGTCGATGGAGGGATCGCCGTCCATCAAGAGGCCGGCGTAGAGCATGCCGTGGCGGTAGGCCAGCGAGCCGCCGAGCAGGCCGCTGGTGGCGGCCGAGCCGTCGACCTGGATCGTCGCGACCGAGACGCCGCCGCGAAAGGCCGCTTCGATGACATGCGGCTCGGCCGCGGGCGCGGGAGCCGCGACGGGAGGAGCCGGAGCAGGCGCGGGCTGCGCGGCGGCGGTGGCCGCGGCCGGTGCGGGCTGGGCCGGCGGGGGCGCGACGATGATCGAAGGGGGCGGCGACGGTGCGGCCGCCGGCGCGGGCGCTGTCGCCGGAGCCGACGCGGGGGCGGTCTGCGGGGTCGCGGGCGTCGGGCCCGGAGGCGGCGTGGTGATCAAGATGTCGGGCGCCACCGGCGCCCCGCTCTGCGCCGACGCCGCGCTCGAGACCAACGCCCACGCGATCGCCGCGCCTCGTGCCCGCTTCACCAGACCCATCATCGTGCCGTCCCTTGCGCGTTTGCGCGCCGTTACGCAAACAGTCGCGACGCTGCTTCTTCGAGCGTGCAGCTCTCGGCCTGCGCGCGCAATCGGCCGAGGAGCGCCTCCAACCGCCGCAGCTTCACCGCCGCCGGCAGCCGCAGCCCGGGCTGCACGCGCGCGAGTCCAGGCGCGTCCACGTCGGTGTCGTCGAGCGCGTCGATGCCGTGCAGCTCGAGGTTGAAGTGCCGCCGGCGTTGGTTGGTATGCAAATGATTGCTACCCAAACCATCTCCGCGGGCGCGAGCGAAGGCGCGCCCGGCGAGAAAGCCTGCGAGCCCCTCGCCCACGCCGACGACGACGGTGCCGATCACCGGGATGCCGAGCAGCGGCACGGTGCTCACCGGCAGCTCGCGCACGCCCGCGCGCACGTGCGCCCCGCGCGCACCGAAGAGCTGCCCGACGTTGCCCAAGATGCTGTGGCTGCGCTGGCCCGAGAGCGCGTGCAGGCCGATCGCGAGCGCCTTGGCGAGGTAGTACGGCGGCGAGGGCAAGAGCGAGCTGTCGTAGAGGTAGCCGCGCGCTCGCAGCGCGGCCAGCAGCGCGGGCGAGAGCGTGTAGCCGGGCGCGCGAAACCCGCGCGGCTTGCGGCCCGCCGCGCGCTCGATCTCGCTCTCGGCCTGCAGCAGATCGGCCTCGATGGCCGCCTGCGGAAGGCGCGAGAGCGCGTAGTCGTGGCTGAAGGAGTGCGAGGCGATCTCGTGCCCGGCCTGCGCGGCGCGGGCGAGCGTCGTCGCGGCGCCGGGGATCGACAGCTCGCGCCCGATGGAGAAGAAGGTCGCGCGGACTCGTTGGCGTTCAAACGATTCGCACAGCCGCGACAGCGCCGCTTCGGGGACGGCGCGGTGCGCGCGCTCGCTCAGGCCGTCCGCGTCGAGCCCGTGGATGGCCGCGTAGCAGCCGAGCCCATCGAGATCGACCGAGACCGAGAAGAGCGCGCCCTCGCTCACGGCGCCCGCTTTCCCTCTTCCTGCAGATAGAAGATGTCGTCCTTGACCGAATCGGCGTCGCTCGCGTCCGGCTTGAGCTCGAGGTAGCGCTTGAACGCCGCGATCGCCTCGGCGCGCTTGCGGTCATCTTTGTAGACGTAGCCGAGCTCGTGGAACGCGGTCGGGTCCTGGGGCGCCAGCACCGTCGCGCGCTGGAGCGCTTCGATCGCGCGCACCTTGCAGCTGTCGCAGCCCTTGTCGCGGAACGCGATGCCCAGCTTGGTCCAGACGCCCGCCTGCGCCGAGTCGAGCTTGACGCTCTTCTGCAGGCTCGCGATCGCCTTGTCCGCGTCGCCCGACTGCTGCTGCGCGTCGCCGATCTCGGCCCACAAGCGCGCGCGCTCGGGCTCGAGCGCCGCCGCCTTCTCGAGCGCATCGAGCGCGTCGGAGAAGAGGTTCTGCGCCGCCAGCACCAGGCCCAGGTGCTCCCACGCGTCGGCGCTCTTCGGGTCCTTGCTGGTGCTCTGCGTGAAGGCCGCGGTCGCGTCGGCCAGCTGCGAGCCGCCCTCGTAGGCGAGGCCGAGCTGGTAGTCGTACTGGCCCGCCTTCGAGTCCGCCTCGATGGCCCGCTTGAGGACATCGATCGCCTCGGAGAGCTTCTTCTCGAGGATGAGCGAGCGGCCGAGGAAGTAGAGCGCCTCGTCGTTGCGATCGTTGAGCAGCAGCGCCTGGCGCAGGTGGGCTTCCGCACCCTCGGCGTCGCCCTGCTCCACCATCAGCGCGCCCAGCCGCGACTGGAAGCGCGACTCCTTCGCGTCGATGGCGAGCGCCTTCTCCAGCTCCTTGCGCGCGCCCGGCAGATCGCCCTGCCGGCGCAGCAGCGAGCCCAGCTCGTAGTGCATCGCCGGATCGGTGTCGACGCGGGCGAGCGCCTTCTCGAACAGCGCGCGCGCGGCCGGCAGCTCGCCCAGCGCCGAGAGCGCGCGGCCGGCGACGAAGTCCGCGTAGGGATCCTCCGGATCGAGCGCCTGCGCGGCGAGCGCGTCGGCCTTCGCCTTGTCCGGCTGGCCGAGCGCGAGCCAGAGGTCGGCGAGGCCTTCGAGATCGAGCGCGCTCTTCTCCGCCGCCGGCGCCGTCTCTGCCTTCACCGCCCGATCGGTCGCCTTCTCTTTGTCTCCCGCGGTGAGCGCGATCTGTCCGACGGCGATGAGCGCCTCGGCGAGGTCTGCCTTCTTCGAGAGCGCGCGGTCGTACTCCTTGCCCGCCTCTTCGAGCTTGCCGATCGACTCGGCCACCTTGCCGGAGACGAAGATGAGCCGCGCGTTGTCCGGCTCCTTCGCGAGCGCTTCGCGGATGCGCTTGTCCGCGTCGAGGTAGCGGCTCGCGCCCAGGTACGCGCGCGCGGCCATCCCGAGCACCTCCGGATTCGTCGCGTCCGCGGCGAGCGCTGCGTCGAACTGCCTGGCCGCCTTGTCGTACTCGCGGCGGCGCAGGCGGAAGATCGCGTAGGCCGCGTGCACCTCGGCGGAGTTGGCGTCGAGCGTGGCCGCGCGGTCGAACTGCGCCTCGGCCTCCTTCGACTGGTGCTGCTCGGCGAAGAGGCGCGCGCGCAGCATCGAGGCGCGGCCCTCCTCGGTGGCGTCGAGCTGGTGGCGTGTCTCGGGCGTGAGCGCGCGATCGAGCAGCGCGCTGGCCGCCGCGATGTCGCCCGCCTTCAGCTTCACCTCGGCCTCTTCGATGAGCGCGCGGCCGAACGCGGGCGAGAGCGCGAGCGCCTGCTCGAAGAACTTGCCCGCCTCCGGCTTGCCGCGCGCGCGCTCGACCAGGCCGCGCAGGAGCAAGAGCTTCACCGGCGCGGGCGACTTTCCCTTGAGCGCGTTGTCGAGCACCTGGGATGCGTGGCCCGCCTCGTTGCTGCGCAAGAGCGCCTGCGCGTAGAGCCAGACCGACTCGGTGTCCGCGTTGGGCGCGTCGCCGAGCGGCGCGAGGATCGCCTTGGCCTGGCTGAAGTCGCCCGCCGCCAGCGCGTGCGCGCCGAGCGCGCGCTGCGAGGCCGGCAACTTGAGGTTGAGCTTGTCGACTGCGTGGCCAGCCTGGTCCCAATCGCCGCCGGTGGCGCCCCAGCCGATCTTCAGCTCGGAGGCGCAGAGCACGAAGAACGCGCGCGCCTCGTCGTCGTCGGGGAGCGCTTGCAGCGTGCGCGCCGCCGTGCCGAGCGCTTCGCGCGCGACGCCGAAGCTGCCGTCGGCGAGCTGCTGGTCTCCCTTGGCGAGCGCCTCGCGCGCCGCCGCGCTGTGCTGCTTGCCCGAGGAGGTCCAGAGGTTCTTCCAGAAGAGGCCGGCGCTGGTGCTGCGCGCGTGCACGCCGAGCGCGACCACCGCGAGCAGCACGACGAGGGAGATGGCTCCGCCCAGCCGCGCGGGGCTGCGCCGCAGGCTGCCGAGCGACTCGCCGACCGGCTTGAACGCGCGCTGCACGCGGGCGCTGATCGGCTCGCGCGGCGCGGGCTCCTCGACCGGCTTGGGCTTGGGGCGCGGCGCGGGCAGGTCGTCGAAGAGCGGCTCTTCGAGCGTGGAGGCGAGCGAGGACGGCGCGGCGCGCTCGAGGCGCGGCGGCGCGGCGGCGGACGCGGCTGACGCGCTCATCACCGGCGGCGCACGCACCGATCTGGCCGGCGCGCGCTGGGGCTCCTTCGGCCGCTCGGGCGCAGCCAGCGCGGGCGCGGCGGGTGCAGGCGCGCCCTGCGCATCCACATCGAGCTCGAGCCGGAACGCATCGCCCGCGGGAGGCGAGACAGCCGCGGCCGGCGCTGGCGCCGTGGAGACGGGGAGGTCGAGTCCGAACGGATCGTCGCCCTCGGCGAACGCGGGCTCCGCCGCGGCGAGCGGCGCGGGAAAATCGGCGGTGATCGCGGCCGCGTCGTGCTTGGGCTCGGCTCGTACCGCGCCGAGCTCGCCCCCGGTGATCGCGAACGGATCGCTCGCCGCGTCGACGGCGCGCACGGTGAACTCGTCGCTGCTCTGCGGCGAGACCCAGTCGGGCGGCGCGTTGGCGTCGGTCTGCGCGCTCGGCTCTTCGGACTGCGCGGCGGGCTCGGCGGTGGCGGGCGCGTCGGTGAAGAACGGATCGGGCGCGGGCACGAAGTCGGCGGGCAGCTGGAAGTCACCGGTGGCGAAATCGATCCCCGGCGAGGAGACGGCAGCGGGCGCGGCCTCGGGCGAGGACGCCTGCGCGGCGTCCGGCGCGGCGGGCACGTCCAGCTCGATGCCCGCGAACGGATCGTCGCTCGGCGCGGCGGGCCGCGCGGGAGGCGGACGCGACGCCGAGCCGGGCAGCGGCACCGCGCCGCTCGCGCGCACGGGCTCCGGCTTGGGAGCCGCGGAGACCAACGGCGGCGGCGGCCGCGACGACGACGAGCCCGGCAGCGGAACCGGCCCCGGGCGCGGCTCGCCCTCGCGCGAGACGGGTGCGCCGGGCGAGCTCGTCCGCGCCCCAGGCGAGCTGGCGCCGGGTCCGCCGGGCAGCGGCACCGCCAGCGGCTTGCCCTCGACGATCTTGCCCTCATCCTCCGGTTTGGGCCGATGGACCGCGAACGGCTGCTTGCACTTCGGACACTTGATCGAGAGGCCCGCCGGCGGCACGCGCTTGTCGTCGAGCGCGAAGCCAGCGTGGCAATGGGGGCAGGCGATCTTCATTGCTCGCTCCCCTGATCGGCCTCCTGGTTTCCAGTCAGCGCCTTCATCTCCACCACCGTGTCATTGGCGGTGTCTTCTTCGTCCTGCGCGGCAAATCCGATGGCCGGCGTCTCGATGCGCGTCGCCCCGCCCAGCGCGGGCTGATCCATCATCGTGCGCGGCGGCGTGTGCGCTTTGCCGTCTGGGATGTCTGGGTTGTGGAGACGGAATGCTCCGGTGGAAGCGACAGTGACGCCGATGACCACTTTGCCTTCTTCCCCAGCCTTCGGAGCGTGCACCGCGAACTGCGACTTGCACTTGGGGCACTTGATGGAGAGGCCGTTCGCAGGGACCCGCTTGTCGTCGAGCGCAAACAGTGCGTGGCAGGCGGGGCAGCTGATCTTCATGAGCACATTCCTCGTCGAGCGAGCGGGCGGACAGCGATGCAGAGCGCGTGAACGTATAACAAAGAACGCTGTCTTGCCCCTCGATCCCGCTCCTCCTACGATGCGCCGCCGATGAGCCAGCTCCTCTTCCCCTTCCCCGCCGCGCCCTCGCGGCCCGAGACTGGCCAGCGCGCCGAGGCGCCGCCGGCGCAGTCGGGCGCGCGCGGACAGCGGCAGCCGGAGAGCGCGCTGGTCCTCACCCGGCCGTCGCACGAGAAGGCGGCGGCACCCGAGAAGGTCGTCCCGCCCGCGCCGCGCATCGATCTGTTCCTCTCGACCGCGCAGATCCTCGCCGAGAAGATCGAGCGCTGGAGCGACGAGGCGGTCGAGGTCGAGCTGACCGACAACGCCTGGACGATGGTTTCGTACAAGCGCATCGACGGCCGGCTCTGCTTCCGCTTGCACCACATGTTCTGCAGCGCGCCCGACGAGGTGGTCCGTGCGCTGGCGGGCTTCACCGGTCGCGCGCGCAAGCAGCACGGGAAGACCATCGACCAGTACATCCGCGGCAACCGGCAGCTCATCCGCGCCGTGCCAGTGAGCGACGCGCGCCCGCTGCAGACGCGCGGCGAGGTGCACGATCTGGCGGAGATCTACGCGCGGCTCAACGAGACGCTCTTCCAGCGCCGCATCGACGCGCGCATCGGCTGGGGACGCCGCGCGCCCGACCGGCGGCGCCGCTCGATCAAGATGGGCGTCTACTTCCACGACCAGCGGCTCATCCGCATCCACCCCGCGCTCGATGACGCGCGGGTGCCGCGGCTGTTCGTCGAGCTGGTGACGTTCCACGAGATGCTCCACCAGGCCATCCCGCCCAAGAGCGACGACGAGGGCCGGCGCTGCGTGCACGGCCCGGAGTTCCGCGCGGCGGAGCGTCGCTTCCCCGGCTACGCCGAGGCGCGCGCCTGGGAAAAAGCCCACCTGCACCTGCTGCTGCGCAAGCCATCGCCGTGATGCCGCGCGGGCGTTCGCACGCCCCGACGCTCCGGGCCGCGCTGGTGGCCGCCGGGCTGCTATCGGCCTGCGCGGCCGTCGGCCCGCCCACCGACGGCCGCCCGCTGCTGAGCAAGCTCTCCTTCGAGGGAAACAAGTCGATCTCCCGCGGCGAGCTCGAGTCGAAGATCGTCACCGCGCCCTCGAGCGGCCTCTTCAAGAAGGTCTACCGGACCTGGGACGCGGACCTCTTCGAGATCGATCAGCAGCGCATCCTCCGCTGGTATCGCGACCGCGGCTTCTTCGAGGCGCTCGTCTCGCAGGTCGACGTGCTCCCCGATGGCACCGGCCAGGGGCGCGACCGGGTGCAGGTGGTCGTGCACATCGTGGAGGGGCGCCGCACGCGCGTCTCCAAGCTGGTGGTGCAAGGGATGGAGCTGGCGACGCCCCACGAGCGGCGCGAGATCGAGAAGAAGCTGCCGCTCAAGGCGGGCGACGAGTTCGACGAGGAGCTCTACGAGAAGGACAAGGAGATCCTCGCCGCGCAGCTCAAGGAGCACGGCTTCGCCGCCGCCGAAGCGGCGGGCGAGGTGCAGATCTCGCTCGACGAAGCGCTCGCGACGGTGCAGCTGACGGCGAAGACCGGCCCGCGCTTTCGCTTCGGCAAGGTGATCATCGCCGGCAACCATTCGATCAGCACCGCCCTCATCCACAAGGCCGCCGACATCCCCACCGGCGAGCCGTACCAGGCGAGCCTGCTCAACCTCTCGCAGCAGCGCGTCTACAACCTGGGCGTCTTCTCCGGCGCGCGCGTCGGGCTCGAGCCGCTCGGCGACGACCCGGTGGCGGCGGTGCGGGTCGATGTTCGCGAAGCGCCCTTCCAGACCGTGCGCGTCGGCGCAGGCGCGGAGCTGGAGCAGAACCGCTTCGAGCTGCCGCGGGCGCGCCTGGAGTACACCGACCGCGACTTCCTCGGCGGCGCGCGCAAGCTGGAGCTGGTCGAGCAGGCCGGCTGGGCCTTCGTGCCGAGCCTCACCTCGCCGCAGAAGACCGGCCCGGTCTCGCTGACGACCGCGCAGATCACGCTGCCGTCGGTGCTGCCGCTCGGCATCGACCTGATCGGCCGCGGCGAGTTCTCGAGGGAGATTCAGTACGGGTTCAACTACTTCGAGACCGCCGCGCGCGCGGCGCTGCAGCTCCACTACGGCAAGCAGACCTTCGTGGCTTCGGTGAACTTCGTGCGCTACTTCGGCGCGACGCTCGACCTCGACCTCGGCACGCTGCTCAACAACAACGGCGTCGGCGCGGCGCTGCTCTCCAACTGCACGCCCTCCTGCACGCTGACGTACCCGGAGCTGCGCTACACGCTCGACCTCCGCGACGACCTGATCGAGCCGACCCGGGGCTTCTTCGCCACCGCGAGCATCTCGCAGACGCTCAAGCCCGGCTCGTTCAGCTACCTGCGTTTCGCGCCGGAGATGCGCGGCTACATCCCCATCTTCGGCGTGATGGTGCTGGCGCTGCGCGCGCAGTACGGCGCGCTCATCCTCGAGGGCAGCGACAGCGCGAGCCCCTTCACGCAGCGCTTCTTCGCCGGCGGCCAGAGCTCGAACCGCGGCTTCGGCGCGCTCGGCCAGGGCCCGCAGATCGGCGCCGAACCGAACCGGCTCGCCGGCCCCATCGGCGTGCCGCTCGACTACGCGACGGTGGCGATCCCCATCGGCGGCAACGGCATGTCGCTCGCCTCGGCGGAGCTGCGCATCAAGACCGACTTCATCGTCAAGGACAGCGCGGTCGTGCCGTTCATCGACGGCAGCCGCGTCAGCTCGAGCTGGGAGCTGCCGTTCGCGAACATGCTCGAGTTCGCGCCTGGCCTGGGTTTGCGCTACCTCACGCCGTTCGGACCGATCCGGCTCGACGTCGCGTTTCTCGCCAACCCGCAGGACCAGTACACGCTGCGCGAGCCGGGCGAGCTGCCCACGCGCTACAGCGTGCACTGCCATGACAACGGGCAGACCTGCATCCTCGAATCGCGCGTGCAGTACCACCTCTCGATCGGCGAGGCCTTCTGATGGCCGGCCCGTCCGATCGCGCAAGTCCGCCACCAGCGCGGTCCGGCGCGTCGGGCGCGAAGCGCTCGCGGACCGTGCGCGCCGCGCGCGGGCTCGCTTGGGCGCTGCTCGGGATGGTCGGTCTGGTCTCGCTGGTCCTGCTCTTCGCCTTCTCGCTGCTGCACACGAACTGGGCGCAGAAGAAGATCACCGCCGAGGTCGACTCGGTGGTGAAGTCGGCGATCGCGGGCCGGCTCAGCCTGCGCGCGCTCGAGGTGCATGGCGCGCTCTCGCTCTGCCTGCACGACGTGGCGCTCGACGATGCCGACGGCGTGCCGGCGATCCGCGCGAAGACGATCTGCGTCGAGCTGGACGCGCTCGCGCTGGCGCACAAGCAGGTCCACGCGCGCTCGGTGTTTCTCGAGGGCCCCGAGGTTTTCCTCACCCGCGAGCTCGGGGCCGATGGCGAGCCGACCAGCTCGCTGGTGCGCGCGTTCTCGGCGCGCGTTCCCAAGCCGGAGGAGCCGGCCGAGCCGAGCCGCCAGCCCGGGCAGATCCCGGTCTCGATCGTCGCCGACGCGCTGGTCATCCACGGCGGCGGATTCGAGATGCGCGATGCTCCCGGCGCCGCGCCGTACCTCGTCGTGCACCAGCTCGAGCTGGGCCCGGCGAAGGCCGCCTACGCCTCCGACGGCGCCTCCGCGAAGCTCTCGCTGGGCGGCATGTTCGGGCTGATGAACGACGAGTCGAAGGTGTTCGCCAGCGTCGACGCCGAGCTCGCGGGCGGCATCACCACCGGGCGCGTCTGGCTGCACGCGCTGCGGGTGCAGCTCGGCCAGAGCGGCTTTGCCGCCGACGGCCAGGTCGACCTGACCGCGCTCTCGGGCGCGCTGCGCCTGCGCGAGCTGCTCATCGAGCCCAAGGATCTCGACGCGCTGCTGGGCGCGAAGACGAACCCGCTGGCGGCGCAGCTGCGCGGCGCGGCCGCGGTGGCCAGCGACGGCCGCGAGGCGCACGCGTCGGTGCACCTGCAGACCGAGCGCGGCGGGAACATCAACGTCACCGCGCACACCACGCTGCGCAGCCCGTTCGTCTGGCGCGCGGAGTTGGAGACCGAGCACGTCGACCCGGCGTTCCTCATTCGCGACGGGCCGGAGGGGCGCGTCTCGCTGGCGGTCGAGGTGCACGGCAGCGGCCTGCCGCATTTCGATCCGGACGGCCTCGAGGGCGACGTGCAAGGCACGCTGCGCGTGGGCCCCGCCGAGCTGAAGGCGACCGGCGCGCTCTCGGCAACAGCCGGGTTCGGCCTGCACGCCCGCTCGGCGCTGGTGAAGAACCTCGAGGCCGACGCGCTGGCGGTGCACGTGCGCGCGACCGGCGCGGCGAGCCTGAAGGAGCTCGCGCTCGATCTCGACGTGAATGCGACCGACCTCTCGCGCTTCGCCCGCGCGCTCGGCGCGCTCCAGCACAAGCCGCCCGCGCCGCTCTCCGGCTCAGCGCACCTGACCGCGCACCTGACCGGCTCGCCGCAATCGCCCGACGCGCAGCTGCACCTGAGAGCGCCCGCGCTGGCGCTGGGCGCGGGCTTGCGCGTCGAGCAGCTCGCGGTCGACGGCGCGCTGCAGGGCCCCCTCAAGCGCCCGCGCGGCAAGCTCGCGATCCACTCGAAGACGCTGCAGGTGAGCGGGATCGATCTCGGCACGCCGCAGATCGTCGCACAGGTCGACTGGCCGCAGGCGCATCTGCAGATCGACGCGGCGGTGGGCAACGCGCTCGGCGATGCGTCGGCGCAGAGCGGTGCGCTGCACCTCGCGGGCGACGCGCAGCTCGACGAAGACGGCGACGGCGCGGTGCTCTCCGGGTTCGCCATCTCCTGGCCGGGCGACGAGCTGCTGCAGCGCTCGCCCACGCGCGTCCACTTCCGCGCCAGCGAGACGGTGGTCGAGCCGCTCTCGCTCACCGGGAAGCGCGGCGATCTCGAGCTGTCGGCGACGCTGCGGCCGCCGCCGCTGCCGAAGAAAGGCAAGCCGCCGGGGCCGAGCAATCTCGAGGCGCAGGTCTCGTTGAAGAGGTTCGAGCTCGGCAGCGTGCCCACCTTCGTGCTACCGGCGGGCCTGCACCTGGGCGGCTCGCTCGACGCGCAGGTCTCGTTGAAAGGGCCGGCCAACCGGCCGGACATCGACGCCGCGCTGGGGCTGCACGCGCTCGAGATCCAGAACGTGCGGGGGCTGACCGGCGAGCTCAACGTGCGCTTCGAGCGCGAGCGGCTGAGCGCGCAAGGGATGATCACCGGCGTCGCGGGCGCGCGGCTCTCGCTGCGGGCCAACGTGCCTGTCGACAAGGACGCCCCGCCCGACGCGCCGGTGGAGCTCGACCTCAAGCTGGGCCCGTTCGATCTCGCGCAGCTGCCGCCGCTCGTGCAGCGGCAGGAGGTCTTCCTCGCGAAGCCAGCTGGCAGCGTCTCGATCCAGGCGATGGCGCGGGGGACGATGGCCCACCCGCGCGCGCAGCTGATCATCGGCGCGAGCGACGTCGCGTGGAGCAAGTTCCACGCGCTGGGCGCGCATCTGCAGCTCGACGCCGAGGGGGCGCAGGCGAAGCTGGTCGCGCAGGTCTCGGTGGAGAAGGTCACCGCCGCGACGCTCACCGCCGAGACGCCGTTCGATCTGGCCGCGATGCTGCGCAAGCCGTCGCTCTTCGCGCATGCGTTCGAGCGGCCGTCGACGGCGCAGCTGCGCGTGCCCGATCTGCCGCTCAACCTGCTCGCGCGCGGCGGCTTCTTGCCGGCCGACGCGTCGGGCGAGGTCGATGCGTCGCTCGATCTCGGCGGCACGCCCGCCGAGCCGCGGCTCGCGCTCCAGGCGCACGGCAAGCAGCTGTCCGTCGGCGCGCTGCAGCGGCTCGACCTCGCGGTGAAGCTGGCGGCGGCGCAGAAGCTCGCCCTGACCGTCGAGGCGACGCCGGGGGGAGATGCGCGCGCAAAGCTCTCGGTGGGCGCGCAGGTCTCGGCTCCCGAGCTGGTGGCGCTGGTGCGCAAGGGGTTCAGCCGCGCGGCGCTCGATCCGCTGCTCGACCGCGCGCTCTCGCTGCAGGTCGACTTCGACAAGCTGGTGCTGGGCAGCCTGGCCGCGCAGGCGGCGCAAGCGAGCGGGCAGGCCGCGGCGCAGACCCCGTTGCTGCGCGGCGAACTCGACGGCTCGCTCACCGGCGGCGGCACCGCCGACGCGCCCACGCTCAAAGGCAACCTCACGCTGCGCGACGTCGCCGCGGGCCCGCACCAGCTCGGCGACGCGGAGGTCTTCGTCGAGGCCGACCGCACCGGCGCGACCGTCCACCTGGGCCTCGCGCCCCCGGGCGCGAACGAGCTCAAGGCGATGGCCGAGGCCGATGCGCTGGCGCGCGCGAAGGCGGCGGACGAGGCGAAGTTGCACCCGCCCGACGCGGACGCGGGATCGCTCGCGGCCGCGCCCGGCGCGGACGGGAGCGCGCCCGACGGCGGCATGGCTGCGCGCGCGCAAGCGGAGAGCAGCGCCCAGAGCGGCTCCGCGCCACCGGCCGCCGGCCAGGCCTCCGCGCGCAAGGGCGCGCTGAGCGCCGCGGAGCAGCAGAAGTCCGGCACCGAAGCGAAGCGCGCGCCGTCTGGAATGACCCAGCGCGGGGGCGGCACCTTCCTCGGCCACGCGACGCTCCAGGCGCCGCTCTCCGCGCGCGCGCTGCTTGATCAAGGCGCCGACGCGATCACCGAGGGCGACCTCGACGGCAGCGTCACCATGCGCAACCTCGACCTCACTTTTCTCTCGGGCCTGACGCCGCTCTTGCGGCGCACCGGCGGCGTCATCGACGGCGAGGTCGACCTGCACGGCCTGCTCGGCCGCATCGAGCCCACCGGGGAAGCGCACCTGCGCGGCGGCTGCTTCGATGTGGTCGGCCAGGGCATCTTCGACGATGTCTCGCTCGACGCGACCTTCTCGCCCAAGCAGGTGGTGGTCGAGCGCGTCTCCGGCTCGCTGGGCGGCGGCACGTTCAGCGCGAAGGTGACGATCGATCGCAAGGCCGCCAGCGCCGAGGACGAGGACGATCAGTTCCAGTTCAACGGCGAGGCGCACGCGGGCGACGCTGAGTCGGTGCGCGATCGCAGAGGCCCCGACGGCAAGCCGCTGGTCCCGCGCCCGGTCCCGCTGCGCCAGGCGGGCGAGGTGCGCGCCGACCTCGCCGCCACCGTCGAGTTCTCCGGCGACGACACCGCGGGCACCGTCACCACCACCATCAAGATTCCCGACGCGAAGGTGCGGGTCGGCTCGCTGCCGGACAAGAAGCTGCCCTCGCTCTCGCCCAACCCGGAGGTGCTCGTCTTCCGCAAAGGGGACCAGGCTCCCCACCCGGCCGGCATCGACACCGAAGAGCTCAAGAAGCAGAAGGAGGCGATCGCGCGGAGCAACTTGCGCATCGACGCGCAGCTGGAGCTGGAGAAGCTCTACGTCAGCGCCGACGACTTCGACTTCCCGGTGACGAGCCGCATGCACGCGAGCTGGGACTCGCAGCACCCGGATCAGACCGCCGCCGACGGCACCATCGAGGTGAAGGGCGGCACTTTCTCCGCGCTCGGCCGCCGCTTCACCATCGACGAGGCGAAGATCACCGAGACCGGCGGCGACGTCGCCGACCCGGAGCTGGAGATCCAGGCGCGCTACGAGAACGCGCAGGCCTCGGTGCTGGTGCTCGTCTCCGGCAGCGCGAAGGATCCGCAGATCGATCTCTCCAGCTCGCCGCCGATGGACCAGGACGCCATCGCGTTCTTCCTCGCCACCGGCCGCTTGCAGGGCAAGGCCACCACGCAGGGCTCGAGCGTCGATCTCGGCAGCGCCGCCACCAGCGTGGTCGGCGCGCTGCTGTTCGGCAAGCTGCGCTCGAGCATGGCCGACATCATGCCGGTCGACGTGATCGACATCGAGGCGGGCGCGGGCGATCGGCCGCCGGAAGCAGCGGTCGGCAAGTACATCGGCGAGCGGGTCTTCATCGGCTACCGGCAACGCTTCTCGCCCGGCCCCACCGAGAACGAAACCGAAGGCAGCGCCGAGTACGAGATCACGCGAGGGCTGGCCGCGTCGGCCACGGTGGGCGAGAAGAACCAGGGCGTGATGGTCACGTATACGAAGGACTTCTAGCGGACCGAGCGGCGCAGGTGATTGGTACCCCAATCATTGGCACTCAAAATAGTTGTCCTTGCTTGGAGCCCGCGTCGAGGCCGAGCGCGCGCTGCACCGGCCCGAAGCTGCGCCGGTGGATCGCGCACGGCCCCAGCCGCTCGAGCGCCTCGAGGTGCACCGGCGTCGGGTAGCCCTTGTGCTGCGCGAGCCCGTAGCCGGGGTACTGCGCGTCGAGCTGCGACATCAGCCGATCGCGGAAGACCTTGGCGACGATCGACGCGGCGCCGATGGTCAGGCTCTTCGCGTCGCCTTGGATGATGGGCAGCTGCGGCATCGGCACGTCGATCCGGCGCGCGTCGACGAGCAGGTGTTGCGGCAGCGGGTCGAGCGCCATCACCGCGCGCTTGAGCGCGAGCAGGCCCGCTTGGTAGATGTTGAGGCGATCGATCTCCTCGACCGTCGCCTCGCCGATGGCCACCGCGACCGCCATCGCGCGGATCTGCGGCTCGAGCGCCTCGCGCTCCTCGTGCGTCAGCTGCTTGGAGTCGTTGACCCCCTTGAGCCGCGCGCCGCGCGGGAGGATCACCGCCGCGGTGATCACCGGGCCGGCGAGCGGCGCCATGCCCACCTCGTCGACGCCGCCAACCCGCTCGATGCCGCCGTCCCACAGCTCGCGCTCGAACTGGGTCAGCGTGGTCAGCCGCCGCTCCTCGTGCCGCCTCTCCTCGCGCCGCTTCTCGATGCGCGAAACCAGCGCGCGCACGCCCGCGCGGCGGTCCTCGCGCAGCGCCTGCATCACGCCGCGCGAGGGCTCCTCATCCACGTCGACGAAGCGGACGCGCAGCTCACCGATGGAGAGACGCGCGAGCTCGGCGAGCGAGACGCGGGGCACGCGCTCGGCCTCGCCGGACCCGGCACCCGCGTCGCCGCCGGCCTCCTTGGGGACTTCGCCGCTCACGCGTCCACCATTCCTGACCGGCCGGTCAACAATTACGCCTTGCCGCCGTAGAGCGACTCCGCGCGCTTCTTGAAGTTGTTGAGCAGGTCGGGCAGGCCCGTCTCGGCGAGCGCCTTCTCGACGAAGCCGGGCACGAACGCCGAGAGCTTCAGGTCGATGTTGTAGGTCGCCTCGGTCTTGCCGCCAAGGTCCTTCAGGTCCCAGTGGCCCTCGTTGGCCTTGATCATCTCGCCCCGGGTCATCACCCACGCCGCCTTGGTGGGGCGCGCGCCGGTGTGCCGCAGCGTGTACGTGATCGTCTTCGCCTTGATGTCGATGGTGTAGGTGACGTCCTTCGCGTCGCCCGGCCCGGCGGCGACGACGACCTTCTTCACCTCGGGGAGAAACTCTGCGTACTTCTCGAAATCGGTGATCACGTCGTAGAGCTTGTCGGCGGGAACGTCGATGGTGATCTTCCGCTGGGCCTGGGCCATGAGCTGCCTCCGAAGAAAAATCTTGGGGCCACTCTTCTATCAGGCATCTGCATCCCACTTGAATCGCTAGAGACAAACCATGAGAGCCGAGCTGGTCCGCAGCGCCGTCCTGGAGATCTACGAGCAGGTGCGCCGCGAGGGGGCCCGCGCCGATCAGGCGATGCAGCGGGTGATCCGCCGCGAGAAGCAGCTGCGCTCGGTGGAGCGGCGCGCGGTGGCGGACGCGGTCTATGGCCTGCTGCGGCTGCAGGGGCGCGTCGACAATCTGCTTGGGCGCGCGCTGGCGACGCAGGGGCAGTCGCTCGCCTCGCTGGCGACCCCGACGCAGCACCTGCTCCGCTACGCGGGGTACCTGGTCGTCTCCGGCGAGCAGAGCCCGGAGAGCGCGGCGAACCTGGCCGGGCCCGAGGTGAAGGCGCACGCCTGGACGCTCGAGCTGCTCGCCGCGCCGGCGAAGCTGGGCGGCACCGAGGCCGATCCGCTCTCCGCGCTCGCCGCCGAGACGAGCCTGCCGCGCTGGCTGGCCGCGCTCTGGAGCGCGCAGCTGGGCGCCGAGGAGACCCGCGCGCTGGCGGCCGCGATCAACCAGCGCGCGCCGCTGACCATCCGCACCAACACGCTCAAGGGCGACAGAGCTTCCCTCGAGGGGAAGCTCTCCGATGAAGACGTGCGCGTCGCGCGGACGCGCTGGTCCGAGCTCGCGCTCACGTTCACGTCGCGCACCAACGTGTTCGCGCTGCGCGCATTCAAGGCCGGCCTCTTCGAGGTGCAGGACGAGGGCAGCCAGCTCATCGCCGAGGCGTGCCGGGCGCTGCCGGGCCAGCTGGTGGTCGACGCGTGCGCGGGCGCGGGCGGCAAGACGCTCGCGCTGGCGGCGCAGATGGAGAACAAGGGCCGGCTGGTCGCCTGCGATCGCGACGGCCGCCGCCTGCTCGAGCTCAAGCAGCGCGCGCGTCGCGCGGGCGCGCACAACTGGGAGTCGCGCACGGTGGCCGAGGGCAACGCGGGCCTCGCGCGCATCGCCGATCTGGCCGGCAAGGCCGACGTGGTGCTCATCGACGCGCCCTGCAGCGGGCTGGGGGCGCTGCGGCGCAACCCGGACGCGCGCTGGCGGCTCGACGAGGCGGAGACCGATCTCTTCCCGCCCCGGCAGAAGGAGATCCTCGAGCGCTACGCGGCGCTGGTGCGGCCGGGCGGGCGGCTCGTCTACGCGACCTGCTCGATCAACCAGCGCGAGAACGAGGAGGTGCGCGCGCACTTCCTCGCCGGCCACAGCGAGTTCGAGGCGATCGATCCGGCCGAGCTGCTCGGCGCGGAGCGGATGTCCGCGCTGGAGGCGGCCGCGCTGATTCCGCCCGAGGGCTCGAGGAGCGGCTACAAGGCGGCCGGCGACGAGCCGAAGGCGCCGGCGGTCTCGAGCGCGGGCGGCGGGCGCAGGCCGAGCGCGGAGAAGCGGCTCGATGTGCAGCTCTTCCCGCAGCGCCATGGCACCGACGGCTTCTACATCGCGGGCCTGCGCCGCAAGGGCTAGCGGTCGAGAGCGCGCGCGGCTTCGATCCGGATCGCTTCGCTCGGATCGTCGCGCAAGCGCTCGGCCAGCGCGCGCGCCCGCCCCTCGAGCGGCTTCTTGCAGACCGCGAGCGCTGCGCGCACCAGGCCGTCGCGCTGGGCGCGCATCAGCGGCGTGCCCACGTACCTCTCGCGCGCCTGCGCGTCGGTCAGCTCGAGCAGCTCCTCGAGCGCGAGCGACTTCTGCGCGGGGCGCGCGCGCAGCTCGACCAGCGTGCCCTCGCGCGCGCGCCGGTTCCACGGGCAGGTCTCCTGGCACGCGTCGCAGCCGAAGACGCGCCCGCCCGCGCGCGCGGCCAGCTCGGGCGGAATCGGCGCGCGCGTCTCGATGGTGTGGAACGCGAGGCAGCGGTTCGAATCGACGAGGCGCCCCTCGCGGATCGCGTCGGTCGGACACGCAGGCAAGCAGGCGCGGCAGTCCCCGCAGCGCTCCGGGTGCGGCGCGTCGGGCGCGAGCGCAAGGTCGGTGATCAGCGCGCCGAGCAAGAGCCAGGAGCCGAGCTTCTCGTGGATGAGCAGGCTGTTCTTGCCGATCCACCCCAGGCCCGCCTCCATGGCCCAGGCCTTCTCCGCGACCGCGCCGGTGTCGACCTCGGCGTAGACCTGCGCCCCGCTCTCCCGCAGCCACGCCGCCAGCTTGCGCACCCGCTTGAGCAGCACGTTGTGGTAGTCGCGCCCTTGCGCATAGCGGGCCACCGCGAGCCTCTCATCCGCGCCTGGCGCGGCCGCGCGCGCTCCGCCCGGCTCGGGCGCGTAGCTCGCCGCCACCACGATCACACTCTTCGCACCCGGCAAGAGCCGCCGCGGATCGAGCCGCTCCTCGACCCGCTCGCGCATGTAGGGAAGCTTTGCGTCCCAATCATTGGCATACCAACGATCGTAGGCCGCGCGATCGAGCGCCTTCGCCTGGGCCACGCCGCAGAGATCAAACCCGAGCTCAAACGCGCGCGCCTTGACCGCCTGCGTGTCGATTGCGCTCACCATGCGCTCCGAGCCCGTTTTAGTCCGGCCCAAGCCGCGGGGTGCCGGTGGCGCACTAGCGTTTCCAGGTGATCGAGACTCCACCGCCGAGCGGGAGCACCGTGGAGACGAGGCCCTCCGAGCCGTGGATGACGCGGAGGAACTCGCGCAGGCCCGCCGTCTGCGGATCCTGCTCGCCGCGCGCGACCGAGCCGCCCCAGAGGACGTCGTTGGCCACCACCAGACCGCCCGCGCGCAGCTTGGGCAGCGCCACCGCCAGCGCGCGCGGATAGTCGGCCTTGGCGTGATCGAGGAAGACCAGGTCGAGCCCGGGCTCGGTGCGCTCGAGCGCGAGCATGCCGTCGCCGGCCGGCTCGAACTTGCAGCGGCCCTGCAGGCCCGCGCGCGCGAGATATTCGCGCGCCCGCTCCAGCTGCTCGCGGTCGAGGTCGGTGAGCGAGAGCACGCCGCCCGCGCTCAGCCCGCGCGCGAGCCAGAACGACGAGTAGCCGAAGCCGGAGCCGACCTCGAAGATGCGCCGCGCGCCGACGATGAGCGTCAGCTGCGTGAGCAGCGCGCCCACCAGCGGGCCGGCGATGGGAAAGCCTTCGAGCTCATCGGCGTGGCGGCGCATCTCCGCCTCGATCGGGTCGGGCGACGGCGTCAGCCGCGTGAGGAATTCGTCGATGAGCGGATCGACGATGTCCATGTCTCCATGCATGCGCGCGAAGATAGCGCGGGATCCGCTCCGGGCTCCGCACTTTGCGCGAGCGACGCGCGCCGCCGCGACGTGCGGCGATCGGACACGAGCGCGGATGCGCTAGAAGACGCGCATGGTGCGATTTCTCGAGCGGGCATTCCGGTTCCTCTGCGCGGCGCAGGCGGGCGCGCAGCTCTTCTTCATCGCGGCGGCGACGCAGGTGATCTTCCCGCCGCAGGTCGCGCTGCTGCCCCACGAGAACAGCCGGCGCACGCTCGCGGCCGATCTGGTCGGGCAGCTCCTGGTGCGGCTCGACAGCGCGTCGCTCGTGGTCTCGGGCGCGGCGGTGCTGCTTTCGCTCTGGCTCTGGCGCCTCGGCGAATCGTCGTCGCGGCGCGCGCTACAGCCGCTGCTCGCCGGCCTCTGCGCGCTCGCGTCGATGCTCGGCACCACGCCTGCGATCCAGCTGCTGCGCGCCGCCAACCGCACCGGCGATCCACTCTTCGGCAAGCTGCACGGCCTCTCCAGCGGGCTCCTGCTCTGCGAGCTGCTGCTGTTCGCCTGGGCCGCGCTCGCTCCTTCGGGCGCTCCCACCGGGCGGCCGTCGCTGGACGCCGCGGCCACCTCACGATAGATCGCGCGCCGCCATGACCACTCCAGTGACTCTGATTCCAGGCGACGGCATCGGTCCCGAAGTCGTCGACGCAGCAGTGCAGGTCATCGATGCGACCGGCGTGAAGATCGACTGGCAGCGCGCGGCCGCGGGCGCCGGAGCGATCCCGCTGCACGGCACGCCCATCCCGCAGGAGACGCTCGAGTCGGTTCGCAAGAACAAGCTCGCGCTCAAGGGTCCGCTGGCGACGCCGATCGGCGAGGGCTACCGCTCGGTGAACGTGGCGCTGCGCAAGGAGTTCGAGCTGTTCGCAAACGTCCGCCCCGCGCGCACCTTCGCCGGCGTGCAGACGCGCTACACCGACGTGAACCTGATCGTCATCCGCGAGAACACGCAGGGCATGTACTCGGGCGTCGAGCACTTCGTCGACGAGGAGCGCTCGGCCGCCGAGTCGATCTCGATCATCACCCGCAAGGGGAGCGAGCGGGTGGTCGAGTACGCGTTCCAATATGCGAAGGAGCACGGGCGCAAGCAGATCACGCTGGTGCACAAGGCGAACATCTTGAAGTGCACCAGCGGCCTCTTCCTCGAGGCGGGCCGCGAGATCGCGAAGAAGCACCCCGAGATCGCCTTCAAGGAAATGATCGTCGACAACTGCGCGATGCAGCTGGTGACGAAGCCGTCGCAGTTCGACGTGATCGTGACGACGAACCTCTTCGGCGACATTCTGAGCGATCTGACGTCGGGCCTGATCGGCGGCCTCGGCCTCACCGCGGGCGCCAACATCGGCTACAACGCCGCCATCTTCGAGGCAGTGCACGGGACCGCGCCGGACATCGCCGGCAAGGGCATCGCCAACCCGACCGCGGTGATGCTCGCGGGCGCGCAGATGCTCGAGCACATGGGCGAGAAGGCCGCGGCCATGAAGCTGTCGACGGCCATCCGCGAAGCGATCGGCTCGCGCGAGGCGCTCACCGGCGACCTGGGCGGCACCGCGACCACCAAGGCGTTCACCGCCTCGGTGCTCAAGCGCCTGCATTGAGGCGCTCGCGTTGCGGCGCTCCATGAACTTTTTTGAACTCCACGCCGCGAGGAGATCTGGATTGGTGCTCTCCTCGCCCGTCGAGCGCAGCCGGTAGATCCTGCTGGTCTACGCCATCGCCTTGCGCGCCGGCACCGCCGCGTACGCGCGCGTGGTCAGCGCGCCCAGGAGCGCGAGGAAGCGCTGCTCCACCGCCGACGCGACCTCCATCACTTCCTGGTGGCTGAGCGCCTGCTTCGAAATGCCCGCGGCCAGGTTGGTGATGCAGGAGATCCCCGCGCAGGGCAGGCCCAGGTGCGCAGCCGCGATCACCTCGGGCACGGTGCTCATGCCGACCGCGTCGGCGCCGCACAGGCGCGCCATGCGGACCTCCGCGGGCGTCTCGTAGCTGGGGCCGTTCATCTGCGCGTAGACGCCCGACTTGAGCGGCGCGCCGGTCTCGCGCGCGGCCTCGTCCAGCGCGGCCGCGAGGCGCGCGTCGTAGGCGGTGGAGAGGTCGGGGAAGCGCGGCCCGAGCGCCTCTTCGTTGGGGCCGGTGAGCGGATTCTTTCCGGTGAAGTTCAGGTGGTCGCTGATGCGCATCAGATCGCCCGGCGCAAAGTCCGGGTTGCAGCCGCCCGCCGCGTTGGTGACGACGAGCGCGCGCGCGCCGAGAACGGCGAGCACGCGCGCGGGGAACGCGACGGTCGCCGCGTCGTGACCCTCATAGCCGTGCAGCCGGCCCTGCAGCGCGAGCACCGGCACGCCGTGCGACGAGCCGAAGACGAGCCGCCCTTTGTGTCCCTGCACGGTCGCCGAGGGAAAGCCGGGCAGCTGCGTGAAGGAGATGCCGCGCGCGCCCTCGAGCGAGTCGGCGAAGGCGCCCAGGCCGCTGCCGAGCACGATGGCAATGGGCGAGCAGCCCTCGGGAATCGCGAGCGCGATGCGGGCTGCGCGGGCGCACTCGATCGCGCGTTCGGTCCAGTTCGCCAACGTGTCCTCCTGCTGCGTGGAGCCACTCCGATGAAAGGCCGGGTGCCATAGCACAAGAAACAAATCGCGCCATGCTGCGAGCGGCTGCGCGCCTTCGGGCGTGTTATTGGAAGCGCCCTATGAACGGGACGGAGCTACTCGAGCTGGTCAAGCAGGGCGGCGTCACCATGGCGATCATTCTCGCCTGCTCGGTGGCGGCGCTGGTCATCGGCATCGAGCGCGCGCTCTTTCTTCGCGGCTTCACCGCGCGCGCGCAGGAGCTGCACGAGACGGTGCTCAAGCCGCTGATGCGGGGCGACACTGCGCAGGCGCTCTCGGAGAGCAACCGCTCGCAGGTGATGGTCGCGACCATCTATCGCGCGGCGCTCGACCGCGTGGGCAAGCCCGAGCGCATCGCCAGCGGCATCGATCGCGCGCGGCGCGAAGTGGTGCAGGCGATGCGCGGACCGCTCTGGATGCTCGCCACCATGGGCGCGGTGCTGCCGTTCATCGGCCTCTTCGGCACGGTGGTCGGCATCCTGCGCAGCTTCCGCAGCATGGCCACCGCGGGCACCGGCGGTTTCGGCGTGGTCGCCAGCGGCATCTCAGAGGCGCTCATCACCACCGCGGCCGGCATCATCGTCGCCGTCGAAGCGGTGGTGCTCTACAACATCTTCCAGACCATGGTGTCGCGCGCGGCGTTCAGCCTGGGCCTTCGCTGCGACGAGCTCTCCGAGGTGACGCAAGAGGCGGCGCTGCACCCGCACCAGCCGCAGACCGCGCACTCGCGCCCGCCCCTCGCGCAGCCGGGCCTTGTGCCCGCGAGCGGCGCGACGCCCCCCGCGCAGGGCTAGCGAGACAACGCGATGGCCATCGGCGGACCCAAGTCGCAAGGCGGCGACGACGAGGACGAGAGCGCAGTCTTCGGCGAGATCAACATCACGCCGCTGACCGACATCTTCCTGGTGCTGCTGATCATCTTCATGGTCACCAGCACCGCGTTGGTCGAGCAGGGCCAGAGCGGCGCCGGCGCCGGCGTGCGCGTCGACCTGCCCAAAGGCGCCGCCCAAGAGATCGCGCGCGCCGCGAAGGACTTCCCCATCACCATCACCTCCGACGGGCAGATCGCGGTCGAGGGAAAGTCGATCGATCTCGACGCGCTCAAGACGCGCCTGGGCGAGCTCGCGAAGAACGATCCGGACACGCAGATCATCATCCAGGCCGACGTGAAAGCGCTCCACGGCCGCGTCGTCGACGTGATGGAAGCGGCGAAGGCCGTGGGGCTGACGCGGCTGGCGATCGCGACCGACAGCCCGTAGCTGCTACGCGATCCGCTCGAGGATGAGCGGCTTGTGCGCGAGCGCGCTCTCGCCGATGACCGCCGCGCGCTTGATGCGCGCCTCGCCCGCGTCGAGCCAATCTTCGTTCGACGAGTGCAGCTCCGCGATCACATCTCCGACGCGGATCGGGTCGCCCGCGCGCTTGAAGAGCAATAGGCCCGCGGCGGGATCGACCGCGTCCTCCTTGCGCGTGCGGCCCGCGCCCAGCTCGACCGCGGCGAGGCCGACCTGCTCCGCGTTGAGCGACTGCAAGATCCCGCTCGACTGCGCGCGCACGCCGCGGATGAGGTGCGGCTTGGGGAGCAGCTCCGGGTCGTCGCAGACGCGCCGGTCGCCGCCCTGCGCCTCGATGAGCTGCGCGAACCGCTCGAGCGCCGAGCCGTCGGCGAGCGCGCGCTCCAGCCGGGCGCGGGCCTGCGCGATCTCCTCGGCCGTCGCGTTGGCGGTCGAGTGCTGGTTCTGCGCCGCGCGCGCGGGCGCGGCCGCCAGCAGCATCTCGACCCCCAGCTGCAGCGTCAGCTCGCGCACGTCGGCGGGCCCGCGGTTCTTCAAGATCTCGATCGACTCGCGCACCTCGACCGCGTTGCCCACCGCCTGGCCGAGCGGCTCGTCCATCGAGGTGAGCAGCGCGGTGCAGCCGCGCCCGACCGAGTGGCAGAGGTCGACCATGGTGCGCGCGAGCCGCCTCGCCTCCTCCTGCGACTTCATGAACGCGCCCTTGCCGACCTTCACGTCGAGCACCAGCGCGTCGATCCCCTCGGCCAGCTTCTTCGAGAGGATGCTCGAGGCGATGAGCGGGATCGACTCGACCGTCGCCGTCGCGTCGCGCAGCGCATAGAGCTTGCGATCGGCCGGCGCGATCTCCGCGGTCTGGCCGATCAGGCACAGGCCCAGCTTGTCGACCAGCTCGGTGAACTTCGCGATCGAGAGGTTCACGCTGAAACCGGGGATGCTCTCCAGCTTGTCGAGCGTGCCGCCGGTGTGGCCCAGGCCGCGCCCGCTCACCATCGGGACCTTCACGCCGCACACCGCCACCAGCGGCGCGAGCGGCAGCGAGATCTTGTCGCCGACGCCGCCCGTCGAGTGCTTGTCGACCTTGCGGCCCGCGACGGCGGAGAGGTCGAGCACCTGGCCGCTGCGCAGCATCGCGTCGAGCCAGACCGGCAGCTCGTGCACCGGATCCATGCCGCGGAAGAAGACCGCCATGAGAAACGCGGCGAGCTGCTCGTCGGCGACGCTGCCGTCGGTCGCTCCGCGGACGATGAAGCGCAACTCGTCCTCGCTGAGCCGTTCACCGTCCCGCTTCTTGTGGATCACGTCGTAGGCGCGCATGGGGCGCGGAGGGTGTCCGAGGCGGGCGATCTCGTCAAATCGAAAAGGGGCGTGGGGCCTTGGCGGCGCGCAGCCTCCCCTTGCGGACTCGGGGCCTTGCGGCAAGTGCCAGGCGGGTGTCTGCGTCGGCGGCACGCTATGAGTAGCGGCGCATGGACTCCTCTTCGACGACGATCCAGCCTGGCCCGGGCGCGACTCCCTTTTCCGCGGAGCTGACCGCGCGGCTCGCTGCCGCCGTGGCCGCGCGCCAAGAGCCGCCGCGCACCCGACATCTGCTCGCACCTTCGTGTGCAAAGTACACGAACCGCCTCGCGCTCGAGCAGAGCCCCTACTTGCTGCAGCACGCGCACAACCCGGTCGACTGGCGCCCGTGGGGCGACGAGGCCTTCGCCGAAGCGGCCGCGCGCGACGTGCCGGTGTTCCTCTCCATCGGCTACGCCACCTGCCACTGGTGCCACGTGATGGAGGAGGAGTCGTTCGAGGACGAAGAGATCGCGCGCGCGCTCAACGAACAGTACGTCTGCATCAAGATCGATCGCGAAGAGCGGCCCGACGTCGACGCGGTCTACATGCAGGCGGTGCAGCTGCTCACCGGCCAGGGCGGCTGGCCGATGACGGTCTTCCTCGATCACGAGCGGCGGCCCTTCTTCGCCGGCACCTATTTTCCTCCGCGCGACGGCATGCGCGGCGGCCGCCACGGCGTGCTCACGCTGGCGGGCGAGCTCGCGCGCATCTTCCGCGAGGAGCGGCCGCGCGCGCACGAGGCCTCGCGCGATCTGGCGGCGGCGGTGAAGGACAGCCTCTCGCCCGCGCCCGCGAGCGACCTGCCTGCGCCGGCCGCGCTGGAGAACGCGCTGCGCTTCTACGAGAGCCAGTTCGATTCGCAGGACGGCGGCATGCGCCGCGCGCCCAAGTTTCCCTCCTCGATGAACACGCGTTTTCTCCTGCGCATGTGGAAGCGCGGCAGCGCGAGCGCGCTGGCGATGGCCTGGCTCTCGCTGGAGAAGATGGCGCTGGGCGGACTCTTCGATCAGCTCGGCGGCGGCTTCCATCGCTACTCGACCGACGGGCAGTGGCTGGTGCCTCACTTCGAAAAGATGCTCTACGACAACGCGCTGCTCGCGGTCGCGTACGTGGAGGCCTGGCAGCTGTTGCAGGACCAGGATGGCGCCGCGCCCGACGGCGCGCCCTGGCGCGAGAAGGCCGCCTTTTTCCGCCGCACCGCCGAGCGCACGCTCGCCTGGATGGACCGCGAGATGAGCGACGTAGGGGGCGGCTTCTTCTCCGCCACCGACGCCGACAGCGAGGGCGAAGAGGGCACGTTCTTCGTCTGGCAGAAGCACGAGCTCGACGCGATCCTCGGCGCCGACGCGGCCGCGGTGGCGAAGCTGTTCGGCGTGACGCCGCCAGGAAACTTCGAAGGCAAGAACGTCCTCTCGCTCGAGCAGGTGCCGTCTGCGGAAGCACAAGCGCTGCTCGATCGCGCGATTCCGCAGCTGCTCGCCGCGCGCGCGAAGCGGCCGCCGCCGCTCACCGATCGCAAGGTCCTCACCGCCTGGAACGGGCTCGCCATCTCGGCGTTTGCGCGCGCGGGATTCGCTCTGCACCGCGACGACCTGGTCGCGCGGGCCGCGCGGGCCGCGGAGTTCCTGCTCACCGCGCACCGCGACGCGACCGGCGCGCTCTTGCGCAGCTCGCTCGCGGGCACCTCGCGCCACGCGGGCCTGCTCGAGGATCACGCCTTCCTCGCCGCGGGCCTCACCGATCTCTTCACCGCCACGGGAGACGCGCGCTGGCTGCGCGAGGCGCTCGCGCTGCACGCGTCGCTCGAGGAGAAGTTCGCCGACGCGAGCGGCGGCTACTTCCGCACGCCCGCCGGCCACGAAGCGCTGCTCGCCCGCGAAAAGCCCGCCTACGACGGCGCCGAGCCGACCGGCAACTCCGTCGCCGCGCTGTCGCTGCTGCGGCTGGCCGCCATCACCGGCGACCGCGCGCACCAGCTGCGCGCGCACCAGCTGCTGCGCGCCTTCGGCACGCCGCTCGGCAAATCGCCGCTCTCGCTCGGCGAGATGCTGCTCGCCCTGGAGCTCGCGCACGCGGACGCAAAAGAGATCGCGCTCGTGCGCGCCGCCGGCACGAGCGACGCCGCGCTGCTCGATCCGCTGCGCGCGCTCTTCCTCCCGCACGCCGTGCTCGTGCGCACCGAAGAGGGCCCGGCGCAGGGCGAGCTTTCTTCCTGGAGCGCACTCGTTCGCGAGCGCATCGCGCAGGGAGGAGCCGCGACCGCGTACGTCTGCCGCGAAGGTGCCTGCGGCCTGCCCGCCACAACGGCGAGCGCGCTGCGCGCTCAGCTCGAAGGTCGCCACGTGTGAAACTGGTGCCCGCGGAGGCAGGGGCCTAGTCTCTCTCTCGAATGACGATCGCGGAATGGCTGCTCGCGCATCACCTGATCTCGCTGTTGCTCGCGATCGGCTTTGCCGGGTCGGTGCTCAACCAGCGCCGGCCCACCGGCAGCGCGTTCGCGTGGCTCTTGATCATCTTTCTCGCGCCCTACATCGGCATCCCGCTCTACCTCTCGCTCGGCGCGCGCAAGGTGCACCTGCGCAAGAGCAAGGAGCTGCTCGCGCCCGCGCGCGATCCGGGCGAGCCGGCCGCGCAGGTCGGCTGGCTCGACGAAGGGGTGGGCGCGTTCCGCGTCTTCCTCGAGGAGATCGCGGGCGCGAAGCGGTCGATCCATCTCTGCACGTTCGTGCTCGGCGACGACGAGACCGGCCGCGCGCTGGTCGACGCGCTGATCGAGCGGGCGAAGGCAGGCGTCGAGGTGAAGCTGCTCATCGACGACCTGCTCTACCGCGAGGCGCCGCACGCGAAGCTGGCGGAGCTCACCCGCGCGGGCGGCCACGTCGCGCGCTTCATGCCGCTCCTGCACATTCCATTTCGCGGGCTCGCGAACCTGCGCAACCACCGCAAGATCGCCGTCTTCGACACCGAGCGCGCCATCGTCGGCGGGATGAACCTCGCGGACGAGTACATGGGCCCGAGCGAGAGCCCGCGGCGCTGGCGCGATCTCGCCATCCTCGTCACCGGAAGGCCGGTGGCGACGCTCGAGGCGATCTTCCACGCCGACTGGCAGTTCGTGACCCAGCAGCCGCCGCCCGCCGCGGCCCGGCTCGAGCTGCCGGCCGGCGAGGTGGCGATGCAGATCGTGCCGAGCGGCCCCGACGCAGCGACCGACCCGCTCTACGACGCCGTGCTCACCGCGCTCTTTCGCGCGGAGAAGCGGTTCTGGATCGCGACGCCCTACTTCGTGCCCGACGAGACGCTCGCGCGCGCGCTGGCGGTGGCCGCGCGCCGCGGCGTCGACGTGCGCATCGTGCTGCCGGTCCGCTCGAACCACCGGCTCGCCGACCTGGTGCGCGCGCCCTACCTGCGCGAGCTCGCGGCGCTCGGCGTCGATGTCCAGCTCTACCAACCGGGGATGTTGCACGCGAAGACGATGCTGGTCGACGACAAGCTCGCGGTGGTCGGCTCGGCGAACTTCGACATGCGCAGCCTGTTCCTCAACTACGAGATCGCGCTCTTCTTCTCCGGCGCGGCCGAGGTGGCGCGGCTCGAAGAGTGGTTCGCGGTGACCGCGCGGCAGACGCGCGCCGGGCTGCCCGAGGCGGGGCCGGTGCGCCGCCGATTCGAAGAGGTCGCGCGCCTGCTCGCGCCACTTCTATAAGAGCGCGGCTGGTATGGTCCGGGCGCGTGCGCGTCCTGCTCCTCGAGAATGACGACTCCTACTCGTGGAACGTCGTCGATTGCCTGCGCCGCTGCGGCGCCGAGGTGGCGATCGAGCCGGGCCGCGCGCGGGAGCGTGCGCGTGCGCGGCACCGCGAGTGCGACGCGATCGTCATCGGACCCGGGCCGCTCGATCCGATCCGCGCGGGCCTCGTCGAGGCGGTCCACGACGCCATCGGCGCGGGCCTGCCGCTCTTGGGCATCTGCCTCGGCCACCAGGCGATCGGGCTCGCGTTCGGCGCGAAGCTCTTGCGCAGCGAGCCCGCGCACGGCGTGCAGTCGACGCTGCAGTTTCGCGGCTCGCGCTTCTTCGGCGCGGCCGGCTCGCCGCTCGCTGCGCCCACACCGGTGATGCGCTACCACTCGCTCGCGCTCGATGATCTGCGCGCCCCGCTGCGCGCCACCGCGCACAGCGAAGATGGCGTGCTGATGGCGCTCGAGCACGAGACGCTGCCCATCGCGGGGCTGCAGTTCCACCCCGACTCGTTCGCCACGCCGCTGGGGCGCGAGATGGTCGCGGCCTTCCTGCGAGAAGCGCGATGAAGATGGATGAGCTCGAGCGGGAGCCCTCGTTCGCGCTGCTCGGTCCCGGATTTTCCGGCGGCGCGCTCACGCTGCTGCGCGAGCTGCGCCGCGCGGCGGCCGGCGAGCGCGCGCGCGGGGCGCGGCTGGTCTTCGCGCCCTACGAATCGTCGGGCGATGCGCCGCGCGTCTACACCGCCGCTCGCGAGGACGCGCCGCTCGAGATGCTCGCGGGCAGCGCCAGCGAAGCGGAGCGTGCCCCGCTCGAGATCGCGCTCGAGAGCGACGGCTACGCGGCCGCCATCGCCGCCATCCGCGAGTCGATCGCGGCGGGCGACGTCTACCAGGTGAACTTCACGCTGCGCGCGCGCCTGCCCGCGCTCCGCGGCGCGCAGCTGGCGGCCCGCCTCTGCCGCCGCGGCGTGCCGGCCTTCTTCGCCTGGGTCCGCTTCCCCGAGGGCGACGAGTTCCTCTCCGCGTCTCCCGAGCTGTTCTTCGCCCTCGACGGCGCGCGCGTGCGCTGCGAGCCGATGAAGGGGACCGCCGCGCCCGAGCGCGAAGCCGCGCTGGAGGCGAGCGGGAAGGATCGCGCCGAGCTGGCGATGATCACCGATCTGATGCGCAACGACCTGGTGCCGGTCTGCGCCGACGGCTCGGTGCGCGTCGCCTGCGAGCGGCGCTTCTTGCGCCTGCCCTACGCGGTGCAGGCGGTGAGCGACGTCGAGGGCCAGCTGCGCGAAGGCGTGGGCGCGCTCGAGGTGCTGGCCGCGCTGCACCCGGGCGGCTCGATCACCGGCGCGCCCAAGCGGGCGGCGATGCGCGCGATCGCGGCGCTCGAGCGCACACCGCGCGGGGCCTACTGCGGCGCGCTCGGTCTCGTCGAGGAGCTGCCCGGCGAGGCGCGTGAGCGGGCGCGCTTCTCCATCCTGATCCGCACCGCCCAGCGAGACCCCATCGCGTCGGGTCCGCTGGGCGCGCGCGCCTGGAGCTACGGCGTCGGCGGCGGGATCGTCTGGCAGTCGAACGCCGACGACGAGCTGCGCGAGATCGAGCTCAAGCTGGGAGCGCTGCGATGAGCGAGGCGGCCGCGTACACCTCGCTGCGCGCGACCGAGCGCGGGGTGATGCTCTTCGCGCAGCACTGCGCGCGGCTGGCGGCGGCCGGCCCCGCCTGCGTCGAGGCGTTCCGGCAGTTCGCGGCGAGCGCGGCGCCTGGCGTCTACGCCGTCCGCGCGCATCCGGACGGCGACGCACTGATCTTGCGCGCAGCCGCGCCAGGAGCGGGCGAGCGCGATCTCTCCAGCGCGCACCTCGACGTCCGCACCCGGCCGGCGAGCGCGCTCTTCGACGGCATGCCCTCGCGCGCGGTCGTCTCGCCCTACGCCGCGCGCAGCGGCCGCTACGCCAAGCCGGCGCCGCCGTCGCTCTACGAAAGCGTGCGCCTGCGCGGCGTCGCCACGCTGCTCACCTCAGCCGACGGCGAGGAGATCTACGAGAGCTGCGTTGCCGCCGTGCTCGCCTGGGACGGCGCGCGCCTCCTCGCCGCGCCGCCCGATCGTCCCGCCGTCGACTCGACCGCGATCGCGGCGCTCGAGCGCGAAGGGATGCTGACCTTCGCTCCGCTGCCTCTGCGCTCGGCGATGCCGCTCGCGCTGGTCAACGCCGTCGCCGGCCTCTGCCTGCCGCGGTTCGAGGGGCGCGCTGCATTCCCTTCCGACACCCGCGCCGCCATCGAATCGCTGTTTTTGCGCAGCTGCGCGCGTTAGACGAGCCGCATGAACGTCATCCTCTTCGGCGCGACCGGCATGGTCGGCCAGGGCGCGCTGCGCGAGTGCCTCCGCGATCCCGAAGTCGCCCGCGTGCTCACCATCGGCCGCCGCCCCACTGGCCAGGCGCACCCGAAACTGCGCGAGCTAACCGCGCCCGATCTGTTCGATCTCTCCGGCCTCGCCAGCGAGCTGCGCGGCTACGACGCCTGCTTCTTCTGCCTCGGTGTCTCGGCGGGCGGAATGAGCGAGGCCGACTACACGCGCCTCACTTACGACCTGACCCTCTCGGCGGCCAAAGCGCTGCTGCAGGCCAATCCGCAGATGGTCTTCGAATACGTCTCGGGCGCGGGCACCGACTCGAGCGAGCAGGGCCGCTCGAGGTGGGCGCGCGTGAAGGGCCGCACCGAGAACGCGCTGCGGGCGCTGCCGTTTCGCGCCGTCTACTTGCTGCGGCCCGGGCTCATCCAGCCGCTGCACGGCATCCGGTCGCAGACCCGCGCCTACCGCATCTTCTACTCGCTGGGAGGGTTCCTGCTGCCGCTGGTGCGGGCGATCGCGCCTTCGTCGATCACCAGCACCGAGCGGCTGGGCAAGCTGATGATCCGCCTCGCCCGCAGCGGACGGCCGGGCGCGATCCTCGAGATGAAGGAGATCACCGCGCTCGAGCCGTGACGCTCGCGCTACCCTGCGTCGGCGCCCGAGCCGGGAGCGCTTCCGCCGTCGACGATGCAGATCGTGCTGCAGCCTCCGTCGAGGGCGCCGCCGTCGTCGTCCGAGCTGCCGGCGCAGGTGATGGTGCAGACGCCCGCGTCGGCGTCGCTGGAGACGCACGTCCCTGCGCAGCCCGCGTCCGCGTCGCTGCCGCCCAAGGTGGAGCACGAGGAGAGGCAGATCTGTCCGCTGCTGCAATCGGTGTCGCTCTGGCACGTCGTGCCGTTGCAGGAGACGGGCACCGCGCCGTAGCAGGCCGCCTGGCAGTCGCCGCAGTACGTGTTGCCGTCCGAGTAGCAGCTGGCGCCCGGCGCGGCGCAGCCGACGCCGCACGCCTGCACGCAGGCGTCGACATTGAGAGTGCAGTTTGATGTGCAGCTTCCGTCCGCGGCGCCGCCGTCCGCCTGGCCCGTGGCCGAGCAGCTGGTCACGCAGCTCTGGCCCGACGAGCAGTCGCTGTCGCTCTGGCAGCTCGGGCACGCGGCCACCGTCGCGCCCGAGCAGGCTGCGATGCAGTCGTTGCAGTACTGCTTTCCGTCCGAGTAGCAGAGCGCGCCGGTCGCGGCGCAGTCGGCCGGGCAGGCCTCCAGGCAAGTGTCTGGGAGCCAGCTCGAGAAGTCGCCCAGCGTAGATGCGGTGAAGGAGACCGTTCCTGCGCTGGTGTCGACGGTCAGCTGGCCGCTGACGTTCGAGCCAGAAGGGGCGCTCGGGCTCGCCGTGAAGTAGACGAAGACGTCGCTGTTGCGCGAGGCCGCCAGCTGCGCCGCCGAGAAGGGAACGCGGAGGGTGACCGGCGCGCTGAACTGCGTCCCGAGCGGGCCGAACTCGACGATGGGCCCCAACGAGACGCCCGCGGACAGCCCGGCGCAGCCGGACTCGCTGCAGACGGCGGGCGCGATGCTGATGGTGGTGTCGGCGGCGAGCGCGCCGGGCGGGATGGTGATCGACGTGCCCGCGTAGTCCGCGCTGTCGGCCGCGGTCACGGTGAGCGTCCCGCCCGCGCTGGCGCTGATCTTGGCGCTCTTGATGAACTTGCTCGCCAGCGTGCTCTTCGCGCAGGCGAGCGCGGGGAGCAGCGCGAGCAGGAGCAGCGCATGCCGCGCCGAGCGCGTCGTCTTCGTGGAGTGTCTCTGCGATTCGATGGTCGGTCGGAGCCGTTGCATTTCGTTTCCCCGGAGCAGTTGCTGCGTTTGCCCGTGAATGGCCGGGCGCGCGCGCGCCTTTATTTTTTCTTTCAGCGCCCGGCCGCGTCGAGCGCGGCCGAAGCGTCGGCGCGGTGCTCGCCGCTCGGGAAGCGGGCGAGGTAGTCGCGCAGCGCGCTCTTCGCCTCGTCGACGCGGCCGAGGCGTCGCTCGCAGAAGGCGGTGAAGTAGAGCGCATCGCCCGCGGACGCGCCGCGGCCGGCCTCGCGGTAGTCGGCCATCGCCTGCTCACACTCGTCGCGCTCGCGCAGGAGATTCCCGCGCAGGAGGTGCATCTCGGCGGCCCGCTCGCTGGAGGGGTTTGCGCGCAGGTAGCCGCTGATCTCGTCGAGCGCCGCGGAGCGCTCGCTCGCCGAGCGGCTGGCGAGCTCGGTCTCGATGAGCGAGACGGTCACCTCCTGCGCGAGCGCACCGGAGGGAAAGTCGCTGCGGTAGCGGCGCAGCGCTTCAAGCGCGCCGGCGTTGTCGTGCAGGTTGCGCTGGCGGACGCGGCCCAGCTCGTAGAGCGCGAGGTCGCTGTGGGCTCCGCGCTGCGCGACGATCTGCTCGAAGGCGCGCGCGGCCTCGCTGTACTGGCCGCGGGCGAGGAGCTGCTCGGCGGCGCGGTACGGGTCGGCCGCGCCTGCCGCTGCGGCGCGCGCGAGCAGCGTCCCGGGCACCGCCGGGCTGGGGCTCGCGATCGCAGGCAGTGGCGCGGACGCTGGCTCAGGCGCGGCCGCGAGAGGTGCGTCGGGCGCGCGGACCGAGCGAGGCTCGCTCGCGGCGCGCGCGTCTTCTCGCGGGGCCGCGGCCGCTTCGTCCGCGCCGCGCAGCTCGCGACCGGGCGCGCCGGCGCGAGGAACATCCGCCGCGGCCGGATCGCGCGGAGCCGCTCTGGGAGCGGCCGGGCGCTCGTCCGCCGGTTCCCCGAGCAGCGCCCGATCGGCCGTGGGGATCGCTTCGTCGGCGGCCGCGCGGGACGGCTCGGAGAGCAGCGCGGGAGCCCGGCTCGACCAGGCGCGGCCGGGCGACGCGCGCGTGGCGATGCCGCCGAAGGCGATCTCGACCGCGCCGCGGTCGACGTAGAGCTGCGCGCCCGCCGACGACGCGCGCATCGCGAACAGGCTCTCGCGCGCCGAAGCGCTCGCCCCGCCCGCCTCGACGCGCAGCCCGGCGCTGTCGGCCTGCGCGACCAGCGAACCCTCGAGCAGGTGCGCGACCGTCTGCCCGCCGCGCGACTCGAGCGAAACGTGTGAGGCGGGCTGCACCACGAGCCGCCCGCCGCGCGCGAGCTTCAGCAGCGCGCGGTGGGTGGCGTCGGTGCGAAGCGAGCCGCCGCCGAGCGCGCTGCCAACTGCGAGCGGGAGGCCCTGGCCATCCGCGGCGCGCAGCGGACCCGACTCGAGCGTCGCGAGCGGCTCGAGCGTCGCGGACAGCGCGCGCGCATCCGCGCTCGGACCGGCCGCTGGGGCGACAGCGCCCGCGTGCAGGCGGAGCGTGAGCACCACCGCCGCCGCGACGCTGACAACCGCGCCCACAGCGGCCCAGCGCAGCAGCGGCCGGCGCGGCGCACGCCCCTCACGCCGCGCCTCCACCGCGCGAAAGACCCGCTCGAACATCGCGCCCTGCACCGCCGGCGGCAGCTCGGGCGCGCCCGCGTTCGCCAGCAGCGCGCGCATCGCCTCCACGTCCTCGCCGCTGCCGCCGCCCTCGAGGAGCCGCTTGGGCTCGAGCCGCTTCATGGCGCCTCCCGGGCCGGCGCGCCCTGCCGGGCCTCTTCGAACAGCCGCTCTTGGTTCCCGATGCGCGCGAACTCCTTGCGCGCATGGAACAGCCGCGACCAGACCGTCTCCACCGGGCACCCCACCCGCTCGGCGATCTCGTCGCAGCTGAGCGACTCGAGCTCGAAGAGCACGAACACTTCGCGCTTGCGCGCGCCCATCCGCTCGAGGATGCGCGCCACCTGCGCGCGCGCCTGCGTCTGCTCCAGCTCGCGCTCCGGGTTCTCGCGCGCCTCCTCGGCCCAGAGCATCTTGGGCAGGAACGGCGCGAGCGCGCGGCGCACGCGGCGGCGCCGGTGGTGGTCGTTGACGACGTTGGCGCAGATGCGGTGCATCCAGGTGGTGACCTTCCCGCTCTCGAACTGATCCAGCTTGCGCGACACCACGGTGAACACCTCTTGCATCACGTCCTCGACCTCGTGCGCCGGTGTGCCGAGCTGCCAGGCGCAGCGCAGCACGAACGCCGCGTGCCGGTCATAGAAGCGCCTCCACGACGAGCGATCGCCTTCGCGGCACTGCCGCAGCAGCTCGATGTCCTCGTCGTCGGGCGAGCCGTTCACGTTCTGGTGGACCCTCGGGGCGTGAATGGCCTGCCCCGGTGAGCGCCTTTAAAAAAAGTTTCGCGAGACGTAGAGCGCGAGCCGCGCGCCAAAATAGGAGGAGCCGAAGGTGCCCGGATAGCCCTCGACGTCAAACGAGATGGGCACGGGAAACACGCGCCCCTCGGCGACCAGCACGAGCGCGAAGCGGGCGGGCAGCGGCAGCTCGTAGCCCCCGCGCGCCGCGAGCAGCAGGCCCGTCGAGAGGCCGCTGCTCTCGTGCTGCAGCAGCGCCCCCGTGGCGCTCGCGAGCGCGAGCTCGAGGCCCGGCGCAAACTCGAGCCGCAGCCAGCCCGGCCCCAGCGAGAAGCGCCGGCCGGCGATGAGCTGCAGATCGATCGGCACCGCCGTGTACCTGCCGACGGTCGACACACCGCCGACCGCGGCGTGCGCGGCCAGCGAGCCGGTCGCTCCGGCGCCGATCGACCAGGGGCCCAGCTGCGCGCCGAGTTCGAGCGAGAGCGCCGGCAGCACCGAGCCGAACTCGGTCGCGGCCCCCGCGCCCAGCGCGATCCGAGCCTCCACCGGCAGAGGCTCGCGCGGGACCGCCGGCGGCACCGGCGCGCGCTCGTCCGCTCCTGGCGCGGCCTCGCGCGCCATCGGCTCGATGCGCACCGCCGCTCCATTCCAGTGGAGATCCTCGAGCGCGCGATCGATCATCAGCGCCGCGGTGCTGCTGGTCGCGACGCAGTCGGCGCCCGGCGGTGGGAGCGAGCGGTGCAGCGGCTCCATCCCGGCGCGCTTGACGGTGAGCCGCCAACCGCGCTCCTCGACGTCGATCGCTGCCGCCGCGTCTCCCGCGCCCGGCTCGCTGCCCGCGCGCACCGCCAGATCGGGCCGCCGTCCGACCACCGCCGCGACAAACTCCTCGACGCGGCAGCCCGCGCCCGCCGGCACCGAGAGCCAGAGCGTGGGCGCGGCGAGCAGCGCGGCGGCGAGCGCGATCATGCGCAGGCGCCGCCCGAGCCGAAGCGCGCGCCCTTCGCCTCGGGCCCGAACCAGGTCACCGCCGCGAGCAAGAGCGCCACCAGCGCGATGAAGCCGGCCATGCCGAGGCCATAGTCCTGCCCGTGCGACTCGGCGAACCAGGCGAGCAGCGGCCCGGTGAACGAGGCCATCAAGTTGCCGCCTTGGTACGCGAAGCCGGGCAGCGTCCCGCGCAGCGAATCGGGCGCCAGCTCATTGAGGTGCACCGGAACCACGCCCCAAGCGCCCTGGATCATCATCTGCAACCCAAATACACCGAGTCCGAGCACCAGCGGCGTGCGGCCAAACGCCCAGAAGGGAATCATCGGCAGCGCGAGCAGCGCCGCGATGGCGATGGCGCGCCGCCGCCCGATCTTCTCCGACCACATCCCGAAGAGCAGCCCGCCGCAGATGGCGCCGACGTTGAGCGCGATGGTGAGCGCGCTGACCTCGGCGGTGCCGAGCTTGAGCTGCTCCTTGAGGAACGTCGGGTAGAGGTCCTGCGAGCCGTGGCTGAAGAGGTTGAACGCCATCATCAAGAGCACGAGGTAGACGAAGCGCGGCCAGTGGCCCTGCATCGAGGCGAGGAAGTCGGGACGCACCGCCTTCGCACCGCCCGACTGGACCCAGACCGGCGACTCGGGCACGTGGCTGCGGATGAAGAGCACCAGGAGCGCGGGCAGCGCGCCGAGCATGAACATCCCGCGCCAGCCGATGCGATCGAAGAGCAGCCAGTAGGCGAGCGCGCCGAGGAGATAGCCGGTCGCGTACCCTTCTTGCAGCAGGCCGGAGACGGCGCCGCGCGCCTTGGCGGGAATCGACTCCATCGCGAGAGAGGCGCCCAGGCCCCACTCGCCGCCCATCGCGATGCCGAAGAGCGCGCGCACCCCCAGGAGGACCGGCAGCGAGGGCGCGAAGGCCGAGCCGAACTCGAGCGCGGCGAAGAGCAGGATGTCGATCATCAAGACGGGCCGGCGGCCGAACTTGTCGGCGAGCCGGCCGAAGAGGAGCGCGCCGAGCGGCCGGAACGCGAGCGTCACCATCAGCGAGAAGGCGACTTCCTTCACCCCGACGTGAAACTCCTTCGCGACCTGCGGGATGACGAACACCAGCAGGAAGTAGTCGAAGGCGTCGAGCGTCCAGCCGAGGAAGCTGGCGAAGACGGTCTTGCGCTGCGCAGCGTCGAGCTCGCGGAGCGTGGCGATCAGGGACATGGGCGCAATCGTACACAACCATCAATTGGTTCCGTGGAAGAACGGCAGCCGCTGCAGCCATCGCATCCAGAAGGGCGCTCGGTACCGCCGGCTTTGCAGCAGCGCGGAGATGTTCGCGCGCGCCGTCGCCTCCAGACGCTCGCGCATCCGCAGCGTGAGGAAGATGGCCGGCCGCGCGAGGAGCGACGCCAGCAGCTCTCCGCGCGCGCGGCTCTCGAGGCCTGCGCGGACGCAGCGCTGGCGCTCGACGAGACCTCCGACGTGGTCGCCGCGCGCGCCTGGGTCGGGCTCTTTGCCGAGGCGCTCTCCGACTCGTTGCTCTTCGAGAAGATGCGCCGCCTGCTCGACACCGAGGTCGCGTCTCTCGAGCGCCGCAGCGAAGGGGCGTTCGCGGCGAAGGACGCGAGCGCGCTGCTCGCGTTCATCTTGGGCTCGCTGGTATTCGGCGCGTTCGCGCCCAAGAAGGCCGCGGGATTTGCCGCGCCAGCGGCCAGGAAGCTGGTGCGCGCGCTGGCTCGCAAGTGAGACGAAGCAGCGCTCGCCCGCGCGGGGCGCTGCCCAGCGCTTACGAAGAGGTCTTGCCCGCCGCCAGATCCTGCAGCTCCTGCCAGCGCGCGTAGAGCTTCTCGATCTCGCCGGCGATCGCATCGTGCGCCGCCTGCAGCGCGGGAAGCTGCGCCACGCGCGGGCCGGAGAGATTCGCCGGATCGACCAGCGCCGCCTCGGCCGCCACCCGCCGCGCTTCGGTCTGCTCGATCAGCTGCTCCATGCCGTCGAGCTCCTTCTGCTGCTTGAAGGAGAGCTTCACCGGCTTGGGCTGCGGCTTGTTCCCGCTTGCGCCTCGCGGAGCGCCGCCCGCCTCGAGGCGCGCCGCCTCCTTCGCGTCGCTCTTCTGCACCCGCGCGGCCTCGGTGCGCACGTCCTTGGCGGCCTTCTCGCTCTGCGCCTTGAGCGTCCGGTAGCTGTCGTAGTTGCCCGGATACTTGATGGCGCCGCCGTCTCCCTCGAGCGCGAGGATGGCGGTCGCGACCTTGTCGAGAAAGTAGCGATCGTGCGTGACCAAGAGCACCGCGCCCTGGAACTCGAGCAAGAGGCGCTCGAGCACGTTGAGCGTGACGAGGTCGAGATCGTTGGTCGGCTCGTCGAGGACGAGCAGGTTCGCCTTCTGCAAGAAGAGCTTCGCGAGCAGGAGCCGGTTGCGCTCGCCGCCGGAGAGCGCGCCCACTTTCATCCGCTGCATCGGCACCGGGAAGAGCAGGTCTTCGAGATACTCGCGCAGCGCCACGCGCCGGCCGCCGATGTCGACGAACTCCTCGCCCGACGCCGACTCGTAGACCGTCTCTTCCGGATCGAGCTGCGCGCGCTGCTGGTCGTAGTACGCGACGCGGGTGCCCTTGCCGACGACCACCTTGCCCGAGTCGGGCGGCAGCTCGCCGAGCAGCGTGCGCAAGAGCGTCGTCTTGCCCACGCCGTTCTTGCCGACGATGCCGAGCCGGTCCCCCTTCTGCACGATCAGGCTCACGTCGCGCAGCACCGGCCGGTCGCCGTACGACTTGAAGACGTTCTCGCACTCGAGCACGGTGCCCGACAGGCGCGGCGCCGAGGCGATCTGCAGCGCGGCCTCCTTGGGCGCGACGTAGCCCTGCTCCGCCATCAGCGCGCGCGCCCGCGCGATGCGCGCCTTGCTCTTGGTGCGGCGCGCCTGCGGCCCGCGGCGCAGCCACGCGACCTCCTGGTCGATCCAGCGCTCGCGCTTGTGCTGGCCGATCGCGCGCTCCTCCGCCTTGATCGCCTTCTGGAAGAGATAGGCCTCGTAGTTGCCGGGATAGCTGATGACGCCGCCGCCCGGCTGCACCTCGACGATGCGATCGACCAGATCGTCGAGGAAGTAGCGATCGTGCGTGACGAGCAGGAGCGCGCCCGGCTGCTCGTCGAGCTCGCCCTCGAGCCAGTCGGTGGTGTCCGCGTCGAGGTGGTTGGTCGGCTCGTCGAGCAGCAGCAGATCCGGCCGCGAGAGCAAGGCGCGCGCGACCGCGACCCGCTTGCGCAGGCCGCCCGACAGTTCGGAGACCGGCCGCGCCCACTCCTTGACGCCCAGCTTGTCGAGCAGCGTGCGCGCCTCGTGCTCGGTATCCCAGCCGCCGTGCGTGTCGACCTGCTCGGCGAGCTTGCTCAGCTGCGTGAGCATCTTCTCGTGCTCTTCGTCCGAGCCGCTGAACGACTCGAAGCGGGCCGAGAGCGCCTGGTGCGCCGCCACCGCTTCGCGCAATTTCAGATTGGCCGTCGAGAGCTCCGACGCGACGGTGGCGCCGGGCGGAAACTCCGGCTCCTGCGGCAGGTAGGTGACGGTGGCGCCGCGCTGCAGCTGGATCTCGCCCGCGTCGGCGTGCATCGCGCCCGCGAGGATCTTCATCAGCGTCGACTTGCCCGACCCGTTCACGCCGATCAGGCCGACCCGCTCGTTCTCTTCGATCACCAGCTCGAGCTTCTCGAAGAGGACGCGAACGCCGAATGCCAGATGCAGATCTGCCGCGCGAAGGAGGGTCACGCGGCAGACCCTTGCGCCAGCGCTGCGGCGCGAGCAAGCACAAACGCCTCGCTCGCGCCCTCGCGGCAGACTACTTGTGGTCGCGCATCAGCGACGACATGTCCTCGGCGTGCTCCTCTTCCTTGGCGAGGATCTCGCGCATCAGCTTGTGCGAGGTCGGGTCCTTGTCCTCGAGGTAGCGGATGATCTCGGTGTAGCTCTCGATGGCGATGCGCTCGGCGATCAGGTCCTCCTTGATCATCTCCTTGAGCGACTTGCCCTCGACGTACTCGGAGTGCGAGCGGGCGAGCAGCGTCGCCGGGTTCAGGTCCGGGTTGCCGCCCAGCTGGACGATGCGCTCGGCGATCTTGTCGGCGTGGTCCTGCTCCTCCTGGGCGTGCTCGAGGAACTCGGCCTTCACCGAGTCCGAGGCGAGGCCGTCGGCGGTGAAGTAGTGGTGCTTGTAGCGCAGCACGCAGACGATCTCGGTGGCGAGCGCGCCGTTGAGCAGCGCGATCACCTTCTCGCGATCGGCCCCGTAGCTGACGGTGACCGCGCCGTCCTCGACGTTCTTGCGCGCCTGCGAGCGCAGCGTGGCGACGTCGGTGAAGTGGGGGATCTGCGAGCCCTGCTGCTTGCCGTTGCTGACGTTGGCGTTGGCCATGTGCGCGCTCCTGGAGACCGTTCCACCGCGATGGAACTTGTACGGTCAGGACCGCGGCGGTTTGCCCTCGGCCACGGCGGACGCCCGGGCGCTCAAGTCGCGCGGAGCGTCGCTCAGCACGAGGCTGCCCGGGCCGGTCTCGTCGGGCTGCGGCGCGCCCGGCCGGTAGTCGCGCTGGTAGATGCGGATCATCGCGAACAAGAGCGCCGCGATGATCGGCCCCAAGATGGTGCCGAGCAGGCCGAACGCCTCGATGCCGCCGAAGAGCGCGATGAAGATGACCAGCTCGTTCATCTTCACCTTGGAGCCGAGCAGCCGCGGGCGGATCACGTAGTCGGCGACGCCGACGGTGACGATGCCGGCCCAGACGCAGAGCGCGATCCCGGCGCCCAGGTGCTGCGTCATCAGCCAGATCGAGACGGGCAGCCAGACGATGGTGCTGCCGATGGCGGGGAGGATCGACGCGAAGCCGGTCGCGACGCCCCACACCAAAGGGTTCGGCACGCCTGCGACCCAGTAGCCCAAGCCCGACGAGATGCCTTGGTAGAAGGCGGTCACGCCGGTGCCCAGCACCATCACCTGCGCCACGTCGCGGAAGTTCTTCACCAGCTCCCAGACTTCGCCGTCGGGGAGCGGCAGGACGCGCACGAACCAGTTGGTGAACTGCACGCCGTTGCGCAGCAGGTAGTAGCTGGTGATGGCGGTGAAGATGATGATCAGCATCGCGCCGAACGAGGCCGCCAGCACCGCCGTCGCGCCGACCGCGAGGTGCTGCGCAGCGTCGGTGGAGAGCGCGGTCAGGTGCTGCTGCAGCCGCGCCGGGTTCTCGCCCAGGCGCGCCAGCGAATCGGAGAGCCGCGGCCCGAGCATCTGCTCCGGCGTCTCGTGCTGCGCGCGCGCGGTGAAGCCGCGGACCATGCTGATGAGCTGGCGCAAGAGCACGAACGAGAAGAGCGCGCCGAGCGCGAGGCAGACGGTCATCACGCCGGCGGTGATGGCGGCGGCCGAGATCGAATCCCCGTGCTTCTTGCCCAGCTTTCCGACCAGCTTCTTGTGCAGCGGATGCGTGCCGATGGCGATGAGCGCGCCGAGGAAGATCGGCACCCAGAGCGGCTCGGCCACCTTCCAGAAGAGCAGCCCGATGGCGATGAACAGCACCAGGAACGTCCAGCGCTGCAGCTTCTCTTGATTGACGGCGTGCATACGATCGAGACCTCCCACGGCGCGAAGCCGCTCACCGATGCTCTACCTATTCGATTGCCGCGGCGATCGAGCGGGAATAGATGGATGCCCCCTCGCGCCTCGCGCTGGAAGCTTCGCGGCGGTCCGCGCGGTCCCCAACAGGACACCTCGGGCCACGTCTACGAGCGGGATTTCCTCTCGCCCGGCGCGCGCGCGGAGCTCCTGCAGTGGCTCTCGTCGCTGCACCCGATCTGGGAGGAGCGATTCTCCGCGAGCAACCCGCCGCCGCCGGGGCAGAAGCAGCGCCGTCTGCTGCGCCCGGTCTACTGGCTGGGCAACTGGCAGTTCGCCTGCCTCGATTATTACCGGCCGCCGCACGGCGTCCGCGACCGCTGCGTGAAGGCCGAGCCGTTCCCGGCGGTGCTCGCCGAGCTGGTCGCGCAGATCGACGCGATGGTGAAGCTCGAGCTGCGCCCCGAGGAGATCCCCAAGGGCTGGCGCTTGAACACGTGCTTGGTGAACTTCTACGGCGACCGCGTCGAGGGTGAGAAGCGCGTCGATGTCGCGCGCGTCGGCGAGCACAAGGACTTCGAGCCGGGCCCGGTCGCGTCGATCTCGCTGGGCGAGCGCGCGCTGATCCAGTTCGTGCGCAGCCAGCGCCCGGGCGAGCGCGACGAGGTGGTGCTGCAGCAGTGGCTCGACGACGGCTCGCTGCAGATCTTCGGCGGCGCGCGCTTCAAGGATCACCTCTTCCACCGCGTGCAGCGGGTCGAGCGCAAGGGTGGCCACCGCTTCCCGATGCACCAGACCGACTTCGAGACGCGCCGGATCAACCTGACCTTGCGCTACGTGCCCGACGCGCACGTGGTGCCGTTCGCGCAGCTCTCGGCGCCCGCGGCCGCCGACGTGCGCGGATACATGGAGACGCTCGCGCAGCACGCGCCGTTCTTCGCGCGCGAGCTGCAGGCCCGGCCGGCGCCCGCGCCACGCTGAGCGCCTCGCGCCCCGCCGCGAAGGCCTCGCGATGCGGCTCGATTCGCGACCCCCAAGCGGCTCATCCTGGAACCCCTCGCCCTGCGCAGGCGCGCGGTCGGATCTCGCGATGAGTGCGCGCGGCCGCTCCTGGCGAGGCTTTGCGCGATCGGCGGGCGCAGGGAGCGGACTGGCCAGGCGCATGCACTGGCGGCGGTCCCGCCCATTTTCGGGCCCGGAGGATCGCCATGCACCGATCGTTCGCTCTCCCCTTCCCGCTCTCTTGCTCCCTCTTTTCGCGCCGCCGGCGGTGGCCCGCCGCGCTGCTCGCCGTCTCGCTCGCCTCGCTCGCGGCATGCGGGCCGGGCGGCGCGGACGAGGCCGACGCGGCCCTCGATGCGCAGGCGCTCTCCAGCGTGCCGGCCACCGCGAGCCGGGCGGTCTGCGCGGCGGCCCGGCCTGGCGCCGCGCGCTGCCACGCGCTGGTGCGCACCGGGCAACCCGGCTTCGACGCCGCCACCGGCAAGCCGAAGGGGCTCACGCCCGCCGATCTGGCAGCGGCCTACGAGCTGCCCAAGTCGGGTGGCGCGGGCACCACGGTGGCGCTGGTCGACGCGTACGACGCGCCCGCGGTCGAGTCGGACCTCGCCGTCTACCGCAAGCAGTTCGGCCTGCCCGCCTGCACCAGCGCGAACGGCTGCTTCCGCAAAGTGGGCCAGAGCGGCAAGTCCACCTCGCTGCCCGCCTCTGACGAAGGCTGGGCGCAGGAGATCTCGCTCGACGTCGAGATGGTCAGCGCCGCCTGCCCGGCCTGCACGATCCTGCTCGTCGAGGCCGACTCCGACTCGATGGAAGATCTCGGCGCCGCCGAGAACAGCGCGGTCAAGCTGGGCGCGAAGATCGTCGCCAACAGCTGGGGCGGCGCGGAGAGCTCGGGCGACGATGCGTGGGACACCAACCACTTCAAGCACGCGGGCGTGCTCATCACCGCCTCGAGCGGCGACGACGGCTACGGCGTCGAGTTCCCCGCCGCCTCGCCCCACGTGCTCGCGGTGGGCGGCACCAAGCTCGCCCGCTCGTCGGCGTCGCGCGGCTGGAGCGAGAGCGCCTGGAGCGGCGGCGGCAGCGGCTGCAGCGCCTTCGCGGCGAAGCCCTCGTGGCAGCACGACAGCGGCTGCGCGCGCCGCACCGTGGCCGACGTCTCCGCCGTCGCCGATCCGGACACGGGCGTCGCCGTCTACACCAGCGCGGGAGACGCGGGAGGGTGGAACGTCTTCGGCGGGACCAGCGTCGCAGCGCCGCTCGTCGCCGCCATCTTCGCGGTGACCGGTCACGCGGGCGCAAGCCCCCAGCTCGCCTACGCGCACGCCTCCGCGTTCCACGATCTCAAGTCGGGCAGCAACGGCTCGTGCGCTGCCAGCGCGGCCTATCTCTGCGCCGCGCACAGCGGCTACGACGGCCCGACCGGGCTGGGCTCGCCGGACGGCAAGAGCCTGGCCGCGGTCGCAGGCTCAGGCGACTAGCTCCCGCGGCGGCAAGTCCGCCGCGGGGTCGCACCGCGCTACTTCTTCGGCACGTGCCAGCCGATCCGCAGGCAGAAATCCTTGAGGGTCGGCTTCTTCATCGTGTCGGGCCGGCATACGGCGTCCCAGGTGGTCGCCGGCATGCTGCCCTGCTCGCGGTAGCCGTCGAGCATCACGTCGTAGGCGATGCGCAGCTTGAGCTCGTCGAGCAGCGCGAGCTTGTCCTTGGGGAGGCGGGACGCGAAAGCGCGGCCGGCCAGGTCGTTGCCCAGCGCCGGCGGCGCGCGCACGCCGGTGCCGGCCTGCGGGCTGCCGCGCAGATACGCGTAGACGAGGTGGGCCGCTTCGCGGCGCGCCGCTTCGAGACGGAACGCGCACCAGCGCGGCTCGGAGCAGCTCTCCAGCTCGGCCACCTGCGCGCGGACCTGCTCGCCGGTGCTGTCCATGAAGAGAGCCTCGCCCGCGGAGATCTGGTTGAGCGTCTCGGCGGCCTTGAGCGGCATCGCCTGCACCAGCGTGTAGCCATGCGAGAGGCTCGGCCCCTCGGCGATGAAGCTGACCTCCTCCTTGTTCGGGCGGAAGTGCACGCTGATCTTCTGCGCGTCGAACGGCCAGGCCGCGGGCGTGTCGCGGTCGAGGACGATCGAGCGGTTCTGCTTCACCTCGTCGGAGAGCGCGTAGCCGGCGCTCAGTCGATCGAACGGGAACTTCGGACAGGCGCGCGGCTTGCCGTCCTGTGCGATGCGCACGCAGCGATCGAACTCCGAGCGCGTCATCGAGCCGTGCATGGTCAGGTTCAGCTTGTTGTTCTCGAGCGAGAACTCGTAGACGTCGGGCGATGGCGCCCAGGGCAGGTCCTCGATCCACGACGGCTTCCACTGCGCGTAGTCGAAGAAGGTGCGGAGCTGGCCCAGGTCGTCGTCGGCCGCGGCGCGGATGTCTTTGACCTTCACGTCGATGTCGATCTTGTCGTCGCCGAACGTGAGCGTCGTCTCCACGTCGCGCGGGGCGGCGATGCAGGCGGCGAGCTGGGTCGAGAGGCAGGCGCCGAGGAGCAGCGCGGCCAGCGAGCTGCGGCGCGGCGTGCGCGCGCGCTCGGGCGCGCTCTGGGTTCGAGGAGCGGGCTGGCGAGAAGTCTGACGAGAACTCTGGCAGGCATCCATCCCGCAAGCGTGGCACGCCCGCTCGCGGGCAGGCAACAAACCGTGTCCACCTCTCGACGAACCGGATCTCGCCGCGTAGGCTTCGCGCCACCTTCTGCCCGAGGAGCCCATGCCCGTCGCCATCCCGAACTTGAGCGGCAAGGTCTGCCTCGTCACCGGCGCCACCTCGGGCATCGGGCTCGAGACCGCGGTCGAGCTGGCCCGCGCCGGCGCGCTCGTCGCCATCACCGCGCGCGACGAGGCCAAGGGGCGCAAGGTGGTCGAGGAGATCCGCGCGCGCAGCGGCGCACCCCGGGTCGATCTGCTGCTCTGCGATTTCACCTCGCAGCCCGCGACCCGCGCGCTCGCCGCGCAGGTGCTGGCGAGCTATCCGCAGCTGCACGTGCTGGTGAACAACGCCGGCACCGTCTACGCGCAGCGCGAGCTGACCGCCGAAGGCATCGAGAAGACCTTCGCGGTGAACCACCTCGGCTACTTCCTGCTGACCAACTTGCTGCTCGAGCGGCTGATCGCGAGCGCGCCGTCGCGCATCGTCAACGTCGCGTCCGAGGGCCACCAGCGCGGCACGATGGAGTTCGCCGACCTCAACTTCGAGACCGGCTACTCGATCATGAACGCCTACTGCCGCTCCAAGCTGGGCAACGTGCTGTTCACGCACGAGCTGGCGCGCCGCCTCGAGGGCAAGAACGTGCTGGTCAACTCGCTGCACCCGGGCGCGGTCTCGACCAACATCTGGGGCCACGCGCAGTGGTGGGCGCAGCCGGTGCTCGCGCTCGCCAAGCTCTTCTTCGTCACGCCGGCGCAGGGCGCGGAGACGATCGTCCATCTCGCGGCCTCGCCCGACCTTGAGGGCAAGAGCGGCGGCTACTACATCAATTGCAAGCCGGCGAAGGCCAGCCGGCTCGCTCGAGACGAAGGCGTCGCCAGGCGTCTGTGGGATGTAAGCGCGCAGCTCACCGGCATCTGACCGGCTCCAGGCCTGCGCGGGACGATGCTAGGTTCCCCGCGCCGCCAAGGAGCTCTCCGTGCCCAAGACGCGCCTGCCTCTTCTCCCGCTCTGCCTCGCTTCGCTGCTCGCGCTCGGGTGCGGCTCGTCGATCTTCGAGACGGACGGGGGCGCCCCCGCGGGAGACGCGGGCAACAACGACGCCGGCGCCTCGGACGCCGGCCCGCGCGACGGCGGCGCCAACGACGCGGGCCCGGCGGACGCTGGCGGCAACGACGCGGGGCCCGCCGACGCTGGCCAAGACGGCGGCCCCGACGCAGGAGAGCCGGACGCGGGGCCCGGACCCGACGCAGGTGCGCCGGACGCCGGTGAACCGGACGCCGGTGAGCCCGACGCGGGCGCGCCGGACGCAGGCCCCGGCCCGAGCGACTCCGGCGTCGCCATCGGCTGCGGCAACGGCCTGCTCGAGGCGGGCGAGGAGTGCGACGACGGCAACCTGACCAACTTCGACGGCTGCAGCTCCACCTGCCAGGTCGAGCAGAGCCAGCGCGTCGACTCGCTGGTCCTCAAGTACAACACCGACGCCACCTGCGCGGCCAACGCGCTGGGCGGCGCGGTCCCTTCGCCCTTCGCGCAGGCCGAGCTGCAGAGCATCATCACCGGCCAGGTGAAGAACGGAGCGATCAGCATCCTGCTCACCGTGGTGGGCCCGACCGACTCGAGCGGCGCCAACGACAGCGACCTGATCATCGGCGTGATGGGCGGCTCTCCCGAGCAGCCGGCCGGCTCGCCCGCGTACAACGGCACAGCCGATCTCGACTGGTGGTACCTGCCCGACGCGAACTCGGTCGACAGCTCGGGCGCGCCCATCACGCAGCTCCCCGCGCCGGTGGCCAACAAGGTGCTCACCATCGGGCCGGGCAGCCTGACCCTCAAGCTCTCGCTCGGCAACGGCGCCGCCGACGTGGACCTCTCCAACTCGACGCTGATCGCGCCGATCAACAAGCTGTCCAAGCCGCTCGAGTCGAGCAACGGCCTGCCCCCCGGCCACGTCGCCGACGAGCACGTCTCGAGCGCGCTGAAGACGTTCGAGTCGACCGGTGTGGCCGACGGCGGCAGCGCGCCCGGCACGCTCTGCGGCAACATCTCGGCGCTCTCGCTGGCGCGCGTCGCGCTTCCCTCGGCGGTCTCGTCGATCTGCACCGTCCAGCACTTCACCGCGAGCAACACGCTGCTCGATCTGATGGTGGACGGCTGCTCTTTCGGCGTGCCTGTGCTCAACCCGACGCAGCCGGATCAGGTCGACAGCGCGCAGCCCGCGGCCGGAGCGGGCGCGCCCTACACGCTCTCCGCCTCGAGCGGGCCGACCGTGGACACCTGCAAAGACAAGAGCGGCGCGACCGTCGACCTCGCGACCTGCCTGGCCGCGGCCGCCTACTCGAGCTACTTCGACTTCAGCACCGATCGCGTGATCATCCGTCGCTGACGCGTCTGGAGCTGCACCGCAAGGCTCACGGCGCGGCAGCCGGCGCGTAGACCGGGCGGCGCGGGCCCTGCTTGCGGGCGACCGCCTCGAGCGCATTGACAACTTGCGCGAGCGTCGCGACCACGCGGTCGGCGCGCGCGGGTGAACGGCTCGGCGCGAGCGTGCCGCCGAGGCGAGCGACCGCCTCCTCGGCCGCGCCAGGCCTGGCTTGGAGACGCCGCGCGACCGCGAGCCGCAGATCGATGTACGGCCGGTGGGCGGACCGCTCGCCAGCCGGGTCGCCGGGCGGCTCGGCCAGAGGCTCGCCACGCGGCGACACGAGAGGCTCGACGAGGAGCTCTTCATAGACCAGCTGCTCGCGGGTGAAGCTGCCCCAGCCGACCAGCAGATCCTCCTCGCGCGCAAACGCGCGCCAGCGCGCGCGCACCGCCTCGATGCTCTCGCCCGCGCGCAGCGTCTCCTCGCTCACCCCCAGGTGGCAGGTCGCGTTGGGCGCGAGCGGCCGCCGCGGCGCGAGGATGGCCGCAAAGCTCTCTCCGCTCGCCCGCCGCGCCACCAGGTGGAGCAGCTCCGGCGTGCCCGGCACGTTCAGCTCGCGCGCGTGCGCGTTCACCTCCGCGTGCACGAAGACCAGCTGCGCGCGCCGCGCCAGGAGCCGCTGCTCGTCGTTCTCCGGGCGCAGCCGCGGGCGCTTGTCGCGCCGCTTCGGCCGGTTCGCCATCTGGGCGATCTGCTGATCGACCATGAAGTTGAACGCGCCCAGCATCGCGCGGAACTTCTCCGGCTCGCCCTCGAGCACCGAGAGCAGCTCGGCCACCGCCTCGATGGTCGCGAGGCACTCCGCCGACGGCTCCTTGCGAATGCGGTAGTTGCCCGGCTGCTTCGGATTGAGCCCCACGCGCGGGAGCGCGCGCAGCGCGGGGTTGAGCTTGAGCACCTTCTTCGCCTGCGCCCAGGTCCCATCGATGACGATGAGGTGGCGCAGCGGCTCGTTGCTCAGCTCGCTGGGATCGATCGCCCCCTCGCCGGGGAAGAGCAGCGCGGTGCCCGGCGCGGCCCGCAGCTCGGCGATGCGCGCGTTGTCGTCGAACTGGATTCCCGAGTGCAGCTCCGAGTTGGGCAGCGCGAGGTGGGCCATGCGCGCGGTGCCGATCGGCACGCGGCTCTCGCGCGGGTGCTGCAAGAAGACGATGCGCGCGCGCGTCTGCAGCGAGGGCAGGCGCGCGCAGTAGCAGAACCGCTCGGGACGGCGGCACCGCCGGCAGACGGCGCGCGGGACATCGATGGTGTTGCTGCTCACCGCCCTCTTCTACTGCGAGAGCGGCGCCAGCGACGGGTTCAGATCGAAGTACTTGTCCATCGGGTCCCCCGGATCGATGCCGGCCGTCTGCAGCGTCTGCGAGAGGCGCCCGCCCAAGCGCGCCGGCACGTTGGTCGGCTGACGCCGCGGATCCTGCCAGCGCTGCAGGCTGTTGATCTCGGGCAACGCGGCCGTCTGGAGCCCCGCGACGCTCGAGCTGTCGTTGTGGCAGCTGAGGCAGAAGCTGTTGCCGCTCTCGTCGGGCCGCGGCTGGTTCCACACCAGCGGATGCGGCTGCAGGAGCGAGCCGCGCAGGCAGCGCGCCGCCAGGTCGGCCTGCGGGCGCGGCGCCTTGTGCACCCGGTCGGCGCAGAGCCGCAGGTCGCGCTGCCTGGGCAGCATCGTGCTCTGCAGGCTCTCTCCGCTCGCGGGGTAGAGGACCATCTGCTCGCACATCACCGACGGCCCCTCGGGATAGAGCGACTGCAGCGCGCGCAGCGCGGTCAGCTGCGGCGCGCTCGTCTCATTCGCGCGCGGCGTGATGTCGACCAGCGTGCCCAGCGCCTCATTGCAGGCCAGCTCGGCGAACATCGGACTCTGCAGCTCGGCCTCGCTCACCGCATAGATGCGCAGCTCGTCGATCCAGCCCATGAAGGAACGCCGCTTCGCGCCGTATTGGCCGAGATAGGCCGGACCTGGATCGCCGATGAAGAGATCGGACGCGTTGCCCGCGCTGGCCAGTGAAGCGAGGTCGAACCCGAGCATCCCCGGGCGCGGCGTGCCAAAGGCGATATCGCCCAGCGGCGTGCCGTTGACGAGCACGCGCATATGCCGCGAAGGAGCGTCACCCCAGGCCATCAATCCGATATGCGCATATTGGCCGACGTTGATCAGCCCGGTGGCATTGAGCGAGCGCAGCGAATTGTCGACCGGATTGAAGAAGACGATCTCGATCTCGCCCGCCGAGGCGCTGCGCAAGCCCACCCACGAATTGTCAGAGAAATAGGCGATGGTGCGCGGACGCACGCCCAGCGCGGTGTCGCGCAGATCGATCCAGAGGCCCATATACCAATCGCGCAGACCCGCCTGGGCTGGAATCGACATCTGCACATAGTCATTGAAGCCGTCGAGATAGAGGCCCTTGCCGAGCACGCCGCCCATCCCGACCGGCTCGATGCGCGCGCCGCCGCGCACCAGCAGTGAAGTGGCCGGCGTGACCGCCGTGGGGTTGCGGCGCGGGTCGGCCGTCGAGGCGTTCTGCAGCTCCGGCGAGCTGGTGAAGCGGAAGTCGGCCGTGCCGCCAAAGCGCACCGAGGCGCCCACGTCCTGGTGGGCGATGAAGCCGTCGCGAACAAACGATGCCTGCGTGGGATTGCCGCTTCCGTCGCGCGGCGGCAAGCTCATCTGCAGGGGAGCGTTCATATGCGCAACCACCAGCGCGTGTGGATTCAAATAGGGATCGAACGCGATCTCCATATTCCGCTGGATATCGGTGAAGCCGTGCCAGACCACGTCGAATGGAAGCGTGGGCTCGAGCGCGTCGAACTGGTTGAACATATGCTCGAACGAACCGAACCCCTGCACGCCTTTGGATTGATACGCGAGCGGCCCGGACATACCCGAATAGAGCTGCAGCGAATATCCGGTGCGCGGCGCGACCGTATTGGCGGGCAGATTGGCATCCTGATCGCCGCCGCCGAAATCGGCCGCGTTGATCTCGTCGACGATGACCGCCTTTCCATTGGTCCACGAGCCCATCAATGCATATTGAGTCCCCGGCCCGCGATCGGGGTTGAGCAGCGGCCGCTCGGCCGCGGTGGGCTGGGCTCCGGCGATGTTCCGCACGCCGGTCGGATTGCCGCTGTAATCGTAGGTCCGCGCCTGCGTCGCGAAGTACCCATCGCGGCCTGCGTTCTGCGCGGCATAGAAGAGGTTGCGTCCGCGGCGATCGATCCAGGCATAGGCGCCCGGATTGGTCATGCCATAGGGAATGTCGTTGCCCAGCGAATCGCGGAAGGGCCGGCCTCCGGTGCTCTTCGCGATGTCATATCGGGTGTTGACCGCCGGGTCGCCCGGCATCCAGGAGATCGGCTCGAAGCTGGTAAAGCCATCCGCGCGGCAGGGCCCGATGGTATTATATGAATAATAGAGACCCTTGATATTAAGCAAGAGCATCTGCCCGTCGCCGGTGGTCATCGCCTCGAACATCGCCCAGCCGTTCTGGCAATCGGTTTCGTTCTTTCCGCAGTTGCTCGCCTTGCCGCTCCAGGCGTGGCCGTTGCCGAGCGTGCCGTCGCCGTCGTCGTCGACGTTGAACGAAGCCGCCTGGTGCTGCTGATAGAAGTATTCGCAATATCCCGGGTGGCTCGCTTGCGCGTTGCCGTTCACGTCGTAGCAGGCCCCGTTGGGCCCGGCGAACTGGGCAATGAACTTGTTCGCGTTGGGATAGTAAGAGCCGCCGAAGCATTCCCACCAATTGACGCCGGTGAGGTCGTTTCCATTCGCGTCCGGGCAGGAGATCTGCTTGGCGCCATTGACCAGGGAGAAAGCCTGATTGAACTCGAAGCGGATGAACGGCGGCAGCGTCTGCACACCGCTGGTGGTGGTCGCGCCGGTCGGATTGCGCGGATAGGCGAAGACGAAGTTGGTCTCGCCCTCGGCGTCGCTCGATTGACCGCTGTTGCCACGCTTGGGGTTGCGGATGAAGAGCGTGAGGGCGGTGCTGCGCAGCTCCCAGCGATTGGTCCCGCTGGCGGCGACATTCGCGCCGACGAGCACCGAGACATCGTAGCAATCGCCCGATTCAATCGGGTCGTTCTCGCCATATCGGGCATTGCAAGTGCGCGGCACCGAAGGGAGGTCCTCCGCGATGGCGACATTGCCGTTGAGGCCCGAGGAGATCCGGTCGCTCGACTCCTCGCAGAGCGTATTCTGCAGCACGCCGGGTAGATGGAGATTGCCGCTGGAATCGGTCGAGTCCGCGCGCAGCGCGCTCTTGACGGGGTCCCAGAGAATCAATCGATTCTGTGGGGCACCTATCCAGTTGTATAGATCCGGCCGCAGGTCGGTGACCAATCGAGTTGAATCGGCCACGGTGAGGTCATACCCGACATTTTCCGGCCGATAGACGCGGAACTGCAGCGCGTCGCAGCCGTCGCAGCCACCGGCGATCATCACCCGGCCGTCCGACGTGCTCCGCGTCGAGGGCATTCCCTGGATCTTGCCGTTGTTGTTCACGCTGCCGTCTTCGGGGACCTGCTTTTCATAAGGAAGGGTATCTGCGGCCGCGCCTTCCGACGGGCGAATCAGCGAGCGGACGATCGATGGCGCGGGCGGATTGAGCTCATTGTAGCAATCGTTGACGCTCGCATAGGTGCGGCGAGAACAAGCGGGCGCGGTGGTGAACGCGACGCCAGTAAAGGGAGTTCCCGGACCCAGCGGATCGGTGTCGTTGTCGTCCGGCTCATTGTCGATCAATACCGGGGCGTAATGAGAATCGGGCCCCGCGTCGACGAATGCGCCGCCGCCGTTGATGGCGCCCGCGTCGAGCGGCTCGATGCTGACCGGGCTCACGGGGGTGGTCGCGGTCCCACCGCCGCAGGAGTGGCAAGTGCGCAGGAGGCCGAGGGCCGCGATCAACGCCAGCTGTGGAGCTCTCATCGCTGTAATCTTGCATCATTCAATTTCGATATCTACGAATTAATCCCAAGTATGGCCGGCATATGTTGCCTGACCTTTGCCTGCCTGCACGCACATGAGCTGTAGATGCCGGGATCGCTGCGATTTCTCGCGGCCGCGGTCTGCCCACCCGCGATCTTCCGCACAGCGCCCCCCTGCTCGGCCGTGCAGGCCAGCGCGAATCGTTCGCGGGCTCGCGACATCCACCGCGCTTCTCCTTGCGACGGGAGCCCCATGGAACAGCGACGACTCGGACACTCTGGCCTGCGCGTCCCCGCGCTCAGCTTCGGCACCGCCACCTTCGGCGGCAGCAACGACTTCTTCAAGGCCTGGGGCGCGACCGACGCCAGCGGCGCGCGACGCCTGATCGAGGTCTGCCTCGACCACGGCGTGTCGCTCTTCGACAGCGCCGATATCTATTCGGACGGCCTCGCCGAGACGCTGCTGGGCAAAGCCATCGAGGGCAAGCGCGACCGCCTGCTCATCTCCACCAAGGCGACATTTCCCTCGGGCGGCGGGCCGAACGATTTCGGCTCGTCCCGTCAACACCTGGTGGAAGCGGTGGAGCGCTCGCTGCAGCGCCTGCGCACCGACCACATCGACCTGTTCCAGTTGCACGGCCAGGATTACAACACGCCGGTGGAAGAGACGCTCTCTGCGCTCGATCAGCTCGTGCGCGCGGGGAAGATTCGCTACATCGGCGCCTCGAACTTCTCTGGCTGGCATTTGATGAAGTCGCTCTCGATATCCGACCGATATGGATATCCTCGGCATATCGCGCATCAGGTCTACTATTCGCTGCTCAACCGCGATTACGAGTGGGAGCTGATGCCGCTCGGCCGCGACCAGGGCGTGGGCGCGCTTGTCTGGAGCCCGCTCGGCTGGGGAAAGTTGACCGGCAAGATCCGCCGTGGGCAGCCGGCGAAACCGGGCACGCGCGCGCACGATATCGCCGGCAGCGGGCCGCATTTCGAGGAGGAGCGGCTCTTTCGCATCGTCGATGCGCTCGAGGCAGCCGCGAAGGAGACCGGCAAATCGATTCCGCGGATCGCGCTCAACTGGCTGCTGCAGAAGAGCACCATCGCCAGCATCATCATCGGCGCGCGCGACGAAAAGCAGCTGCTGGAGAACATCGGCGCCGCGGGTTGGAACCTCTCCGCGGAGCAGGTGCGCGCGCTCGACGCGGCCAGCGACGTGCCCCCCGCCTATCCCGTCTGGCACCAGCGCGGCTTTCCCCAGCTAAACGAGCGCGGCTAGGCCGGCCGGGTCGGACGAGCTAGGCTCCGCGACATGAGACTTCGCGCCGCCGCCCTGCTCACCCTGGTTGCACTGTTCGGGCTCCCGCCCGCGGCCGCCGCGGCCGACGAGAGCGATCCGGCCAACGATGCGGCGCTGGCGAAGACGCAGGCGCTGCTGCGCGATCCGGCGCAGAGAGAGGCGGCGGCGAAGCATGACCCGGCCGCGCGCGAGGCCGACGCCAAGGCGCGCGCGACGGGCAACAGCGAGGCCGATACCCAGGCGCTCTATGAGCTGTCGGCCGATGTCCTGGCGACGCTGACCGAGCTGTCGGGTGGCGACGCGGAGAAGATGATGAAGATTCTCGAGGAGGCCAAGAGCCACCCCGAGAAGTTCGCCGAGTCGTTCACGCCAGCGCAGCGCGAGAAGCTCGCGCAGCTGGCCCGGCAGATCGAAGAGTCGGGGGCGAAGAAGAGCGGCGCGAAGTAGCCACAGCCGCTGCGGAGGGACGGGCGTTGGATCGATTCATCCAAGGCCGCGCGAGACCGCCGCCGATGTGGCCGAATTCGCGCTGCGCCGTCTGGAACTGCGCTGGACCGACGAAACAGGGGCGCAATGCGGCGCCATTCGAGTGAAACACTGTGCGTCCATCGTCGGGGGTCGCGGAAACCCGCGAAGGAGAAGTGAATGCCGGCGCTCGATCTGCTCTGCTCCCTGTTCGCGCTCGGTGTGCTCCTGTGCGGCGGGATTGGATACGCGATCCGTTTTCGCACCGCCGGCGCCGCCCACTTCGCGCGGATCAACGCGGTCGGGCGCTCGCCGCTGCTCGGTCGCGGCGCGATGGAGTTCGGCTACTGGTGCATGCAGCCGCTCGGGCGCGCGTGCATGCGCGCCGGGCTGACCGCGAACCAGCTCACCGGCGTCTCGCTGTGCCTGGGCCTCTGCGCCGGGCTCGCGCTCGCCACCGGCCACCTCGGCGCGGGCGCGCTGCTTGCGTCGCTGGCTGCGGCGGGCGACGGCCTCGACGGCATGCTCGCGCGCGCGGCTGGCGCGTCGACGCCGGGCGGCGCGCTCTTCGACGCGTCGGCCGATCGCTACACCGAGTTCTTCCTGCTCGCGGGGCTCGCGTTCGGCCAGCGCGCCGACGCGCGGATGCTCGCGCTGGCGCTGGTCGCCCTGCTCGGCTCGTTCATGATCAGCTACGGCTCGGCCAAGGCAGAGGCGCTGCGCGTGCCGGTGCCGCCGGGCGCGATGCGGCGAGGCGAGCGCGCGGTCTACCTCTGCGGCGGGCTGCTGCTGACACCGCTCTTTTCCACGCTGGCGCTGCGCGGAGCGCTGCCGCTCTGGACGGCGCACCTCCCGGTGCTGGCGGCGGTGGGAATCGTCGGGCTGGTCTCCAACGTCACCGCGGCGCTGCGGCTGCGCATCGTCGCGCGCGCCGCCAACGCCAAGATGCCGGCCGCCGCGGCCTCGCTGCACTCGCTCGCCGCGCCGCTGCTCGAGTCGCCGGACCTCGCCGACCGCTCCGCGGTCTGGGTCCGAACGCCGGCGAAGCGGGCGAGCTGAGCTTGCCTTGCGCTAGCTCGCGCCGGCCGCTGTTGCGCTCGCTGCGACGCGCGCCTGCCGCGCTGCTCTTCGCCGCCAGCCTCGCGCAGGCCGCGCCGGCGCCGCGCTCGCCGCCGCCCGACGCCGGTGCGCCGCTCGCGGGAGCGCCGGCCGCCAGCGGGAAGATCTTCTGGCAGGAGAACTTCGATCGCGCGCCTCTCGATTGGGTCGATCCGGTCTCTCCGCGCGCCAGCGCCTGCGCCAGCGTCTACTCTCTCGAACGCGCGCCGGCCGCGGCGGGCCCGAGCCGCGCGCCGCTCTCGTTTCTCCACGCGCGCCACGACCGCAGCAGCCGCTCGCAGCCGCCCGCCATCCACTACGGCAAGGCCTTCCAGACGGCCGGCGCGCCGCTCGACCAGGTGCGCGCGCTGCGCTGGCGGTGGCGCGTGCTCCAGCATCCAGACGTGACCGACGATCCCTGGATCGACGTCGCCGCCAGCGTCTATGTGATCTTCCGCACGCCCTCGATCCTGCACAGCGGCCGCGGCTTCAAGTTCGGCTGGCTCGCGAAGCCCGCGCCCGCCTCGCACCAGCGCGGCCTGCTCGAGCAGCCGCTGCGCGCGGGCGGCCCGCTCGGCGAGTGGCGCGAGGAGTCGGTCGATCTCTGCGCGCTCTACCGCCGCGAATACCACCGCGACTGCGCGGGCGAGACGGTCCAGTACATCGGCGTGGTCACCGACGCGGACAACACCCGCTCGATCGCCGAGGGCGACTACGCGAACTTCGCGCTCGAGCTCAGCGCGCCCTAGCAGTGCTGCGCGAGCGCGCCGAGCAGCTGGTCGATCTTGATCGGCTTCTCGAAGCAGCCGACCGCGCCGAGCGCCTTCGACTTCTGCTGCGCATTCTCGTTGCCCGACACCACCAGCACCGGGATCTGCGCCAGCGCCGGATCGAGCAGCTGCTGCGCGCGGAAGTCCGAGCCGCTCAACACCGGCATGATCAGGTCGAGGACGATCATGCAGGGCGGCGGATTCCTGCGCAGGTAGTCGAGCGCGTCCTGCCCGTTGTTGGCGAGCGCGACCGGGTAGCCCTCGCCCTCGAGGATCTCGCCCAGCATGGTGCGCACGTCCTCCTCGTCTTCGACGATCAGGACGACGCCGTGGCGCGCGTCGCTTGAATCGGATTCCGCGGATTCCATCATCGATGAGACCTCTATGCCGGGATGGTGAAGTGGAAGCGGCAGCCGGCGCCGGGCGCGCTCTCGACCCAGATGCGCCCGCCGTGGGCCTGGACGATCTCGCGCGCGATGAAGAGCCCCAGGCCGGTGCCGCGCTTGTCGGATTCGCGGGCCTGCCAGAAGCGCTCGAAGATGTGCGGGACCTCGTGAGGCGCGATGCCCGGCCCGTCGTCCTCGACGGTGAAGCGGAGCGCGGGCCCGGACGACTCGTCCGGCGCGGCGGAGGCCACGATGTGCGCTCCCGCCGGCGCGAACTTGATCGCGTTGGAGATCAGGTTCTCCAAGACTTGAAGGATGCGCCGCTTGTCGACGTGGACCGCGCGCGCCTGCACCGCTGGCGCCAGCTGCGCGGCGAGCGCGATCGACTTGCTCTGCGCGAGCGGCTGCAGCAGATCGATCGCGTCGGAGATGAGCTGCGCGGCCGGGTGCGCGGCCCGCTCGAGCGAGACGGTGCCGCTCTCGAATCGCGCCACGTCGAGCAGGTCGCGGATGAGCTGCTCCATCCGGTCGGCCGCGCGCTGGATCGCGCCCACCTTGGTCCGCAGCGGATCCTCCGCGGCCAGCTTCTTCTGCAGCAGCTGCGCGCCCATCATCACGCTGGAGATCGGGTTCTTCAGATCGTGCGAGACGGTGGCCAGCAGCATGTCGCGCGTGCGCACCGCGCGCTGCGACTCCTCGTAGAGGCGCGCGTTGTCGACCGCGATGCCGGCGCGGCGGCCCAGCTCCTCGGCGAGCGCGAGGTCGTCGCTGTCGAAGTGGTGTCCCGACTCGGCCCAGACCAGCGTGAGCGTGCCGAGCACGCGGCCGCGCGCGGTGAGCGGCACCAGCATGAACGATTGGATTCCAAGCGCGCGCGTCAGCTCCAGCCGCTGCGGGTCGTTGCGGATGCCGGCCACCAGCATCTCGTCGGTGATCCGCTCGATGAGCCGCGACTCGCCGGTGCGCAGCACCTGGGCGCTGCCGGTCGGGTGGTCGACGCGCTGTGGGTAGCGGCGCTGGTACTCGCGGGCGAGTTCGACCTTCGCCGGGTCGACGTGCGCCACCGCGACGCTGCGGATCATCTCGCCGTCGGGCATCGAGATGCCGCACCAGTCGGCGAGGCGCGGGACCGCCAGGCGCGCCAGGCTCTGCAGCGTCGTCTTCTCATCGAGCGAGCGGGCGAGCAGCGCGCTCGCCTCGGAGAGAAAGCGCGAGCTGTCCTGCTGCCGGCGCCGCGCGGTGACGTCGTGCCAGACGTGGATGATGAACTCGACCTGACCGGCGTCGTCGAAGACCGGGCTGGCGCTGACCAGCGACCACCAGCGCCGGCCGCTCGCGCGCACGCGCACGTTCATCAGCACCGGCTCGACCGGCGCGCCCGCCAGCGCGAGCCGGCCCGGCAGCTTGTCGGGCGTGAACGGCTGGCCCATCTCGTCGAACAGGTCGAACTGCTGGACGACCGCTCCCGGAGGCGCCGCCAGCAGCGCCTCGACGCTCGAGTATCCGCAGAGCATCGCGGCCGCCTGGTTGGCGTAGACCAGCCGGCCCCGCCGGTCCTGCAGGGTGATGCCGTCCGCGACGTTCTGGAGAATCACCTCGAGCTGCTTGATCGAGCGGTGCGCGAACTCGCCGCTGATGCGGTGCGCGTCTTCTGCGCGTTCACGCTCGCTCATGGGCCCGTCCGTCCACCCCATCCCATGACTCTTCCCGGCTCGGACAACTGTCAAGGGAAAGGCCCGGCGCTGGCGACGCGGCGCGGCAGCAGATTCTTGGGAACTTTCTCGCGCGCCGGAGCAATCACTGGATCGAATGCAGCTCGACCCTGAGGTGTTGCGCCGGGCCCAAGCGGGCGAGGCAGCCGCGCAGACGCCCTACCTGCGCCGGTGCGCGGGACCGATGCGCGCGCTGGTGCGCCGGCTCGGCCAGCGCGGCGAGCAGGACGATCAGCTGCAGGAGCTGCTCTTCACTTTGCTGCGGGCGCTGCCGCGCTTCTCGCTCGAAGGACCGGCCACCTTGAGCACCTGGACGTTCGCCGTGGCGCACCGCTTTCTCCTCGCCCAGCGGCGCAAGCGCAGGCTCGAGCTGGTGCCGCTCGACGACGCGACAGACGTCTCCGATCCGGCGCTGCTCGAGCTGGCCGCCGGAGAAGCCTCGATCTCCGGCGCGCCGATTCCGCCGCGCTCCTCGGTGTTGATTCATGAGGGCCAATCGATCTCCAGCGGCCCCGATGCGGCGCTGCGAATCCGCGACGCGCGCGGAAGCGTGCTGCTGGCGCAGGCGAGCGCGCGCTACGCCGCCGCGCCATCGATCTCGCTCGGCTCTGGAATGGCGGTGATCGAAGGCGCGCGCACGCTCGAGTCTCGCGGCGTCACTTTCAAAATCGACGGTCTCGCCATCGTCAGCGCGGAACCTTTGGATGCCCTCGAGCAAGCAACCCTCGCAACCAGCATCACCAACGAGGGTGAACCCATGCACGCAGCTTTGAATCTCTGGAAGCGAAACCACCTGAGCCTCGCCGCCGGCGCCACCGTCGCGCTCTGGATGGCACAAGGTAGCGCGCAGGCGATGGTGCCGGGCGAGCCGGCGATCGCGGTCGCCGCTGGGGGCGTTTGGTCGAATGCGAGCCGCTCGGCCGCACTGGTGGCCGACGCGCGCAACCCCGCCGCGGCGGCTCGCACCAGCCCGGCCGCCGCGACCACGGCGTCAGCGGAGCGCTTCGACAACCTCACGCGCGCCGAAGTGATCTCCGCGATCGCCCACAGCGGCGGCCTGCTCGGCCTCTGCTTCCGCAAGGGGATGAGCTTTGGCAGCGAGGCCGTGCCAGGCGCGCCCGTCGCGAACCCGCCCGATTGGATCTCGTTCGTCCTTTCGCTCGAGGTCACGACGGAGAACGGCGAGAGCATCGTCGAAAACGCGGTGCTCTCGGGGATCTCGCCCGCGGTCGAATTGGCGGTGAGCGACTGCCTGAAGTCGCTGATCCGCACCGTGCGATTCCCGCGGCCGCACCCGGGTGCGCGGGCGAGCGTGCGCATTGCGATGACGCTCGCCCCGCGCGAGGACGGCAACCTCGATGCAACGCTCGGCGAGGAGGAGGAGCCGCACATCATCGACGTGCACCGCGCGGAGGAGAAGCTCGCCGCCCGGCCGGTGGACCAAGCCCGCATGGTGCGCACGCTCGACGAGAGCGGCGACCCGACGATGGGGCCCGCGCAGGCCCCCATCACCATCATCGAGTTCACCGACTTCCAGTGCAGCTTCTGCAAGAAGGTCAACGACACGCTGCTGACGCTGCAGAAGCTGTACGGAGACAAGGTCCGCTTCGTCTTCAAGCAGAACCCGCTGCCGTTCCATGCGCAGGCGGCGCTCGCGGCCGAGGCGGCGCTGGCAGCCAACGCGCAAGGCAAGTTCGCGCCGTACCGCGAGCTGCTCTACTACGGCGGCGGCGAGTCGCTGACGCGCCCGCAGCTGGAGGCGTACGCGCAGCAGCTCGGCCTCGACATGGAGCGCTTCCGCGGCGACCTCGACGCGAATCGCTACGCCGCGCAGATCGCCGCCGACCAGGCGCAGGCGAAGACGCTCAACGCCAAGGGCGTGCCGACCTTCTTCATCAACGACCAGGTCATCCAGGGCGCGCAGCCGGTGGAGAAGTTCGTCGAAGTGATCGACGCGCTGCTCGCCGCGCAGTAAGGCGCGCGCACGAGGCCAGAGCTGCCGCCCGGGAGCCGCGCAAGCCTTGCGCGGGTTTCGGGCGGTCGCATTTTTTGCGCTGGCGGCGGCGGCTCCCGAGGCGCGAACGTCTGGCAACCCCCTTGCACAACGAGCTGGCGACTCTCTCTTTCAGGAGCTGCTCATGCTCGTCTGCGTCGGCCTCTCCCACAAGCAAGCTCCCATCGGCGTCCGCGAGAAGGTTTCCATCCCCAAGAACGAGCTCCCCGACCGCCTGGCCGCGCTGCGCGCGATCCCCGGTGTGCGCGAAGCGGTGCTCCTCTCCACTTGCAACCGGCTGGAGATCTTCGCCGAGGTCGACGGGCGCGCCGCCGGCTTCGAGCTGCTCGAGCAGCTGGGCCCCGCCGCCGCGCCGCACGCGGTGGTCCGCTTCGAGAAGGACGCGCTGCTCCACCTGCTGCGCGTCGCCTCGAGCCTGGAGTCGATGGTCGTCGGCGAAGCGCAGATCTTGGGCCAGCTCAAGGCGGCGGTCGCGCTCGCCGAGAGCCTGGGCACGCTGGGGCCCAAGCTGACGAAAGCGATCGCGCGCGCCACTGGCGCGGCCCGGCGCATCCGCGCGGAGACGGCGATCGGCCGCGGCGCGGTCTCGCTCTCGGGCGTCGCGGTGCAGATGGCGCGCAAGGTCCTCGGCGCGCTGGCCGGCAAGAATGTGCTGCTGCTCGGCGCGGGCGAGATGGCCCAGCTGGCGGCGCGCGAGCTCAAGGGCGGCGGCGCGCGCGACATCTGGGTCGCCAACCGCAGCCAGGCGAACGCGGCGACGCTGGCGGCGGAGATCGGCGGCACGCCGGTGGGGATGGCCGAGCTGCCCGTCTTCCTCGAGCGCGCGGACGTGGTGGTCTGCTCGAGCGCGGCGCAGGAGCCGGTGCTCACCCGCGACGGCCTCGCCCGCATCCTGCCCGGGCGGCGCCACCGGCCGCTCTTCATCATCGACCTCGCGCTGCCGCGCAACGTGGAGCCGGAGGTCAACGAGCTCGAGGACGTCTACGTCTACGACCTCGACGATCTCGAGCGCGCTGCGCTGCAGAACCAGAACCTGCGCGACGGCGAAGTGCGCTCTGCGGAAGCGATCCTCACCGAGGAGCTGGAGCGCCACTTCCAAGAGGCGCGCGAGCGCTCGAGCAGCAGCGTGCTGCCGCGCCTGCGCAGCCACGCAGACGCGATCGCCGAGAGCGAGGTCCTGCGCAGCCTGGGCGCGCTGGGCCTGAGCGAGCAGCAGGAGAAGTCGATCCGCGCGATGGCGCGCGCCATCGTCAACAAGCTGCTGCACGCGCCCACGCAGAACCTCCGCGCCGACGCCGAGGGCGAGCTGCACGACGCGGCCGCGCGGCTGTTCGGCCTTCCGCACACCGGGGCGGAGGCTGCGCAGCCGGACGCACCGCCGCAGCGCCACGCCAACGTCATCGCCCTTCGCAGCCACGGATAGGGAGCGGCCATGAATGTGCTGATCGTCTTCGAGAGCGGCTACGGCCAGGCGGAGCGCGTCGCGCAGACGCTGGCGGCCGCGGTGCGCGCAGAGGGGCACGCGGTCGAGGTCGCGCGCGCCTCGGAAGTGAGCACGCTGCACGGCTTCGACGCGGTGATCGTCGGCGGCTCGATCCGCATCGGCAAGCACCAGCCCGAGCTGATCGCATTTTGCCAGACACACCGCGCGGCGCTGGCGCGCATGCCCAACGCGTTCTTCTCGGTGAGCGTCTCGGCGCGGCGGCTCAACGGCTCGGGCCAGCGCGAGGTGGCGAAGACGCTCGCCCGCTTCATCGCCGAGACCGGCTGGGGTCCGCAGCGGCTGTGGCCGATCGCGGGCGCGCTGCGCTACACGCGCTACCCGGTCTGGATCAAGGCGATGCTCGTCTTCATCGCGCTGCTCACCGGCGGCGACACCGACACATCGCGCGACCACGAGTACACCGACTGGGACGCGGTCGCCGCGCTGGGCCGCGAGTTCGCGCAGTCGCTCCCGCGCGTCGACGACGGCTCACCGCTTCCGAAGATCGGCCTGCGCACGGTCGGCCGCCCGCACGCCCAAGCCTGATCGCCTGGAGACGCATCGAATGCCCGCTGCCCGCTTGGGGATCCGCCACTACATGACGCCGCAGCCGCACACCATCGCGGCCGGGCAGACGCTGCGCGCCGCCCAGCTGCTGATGAACGCGGCGCAGCTGCGCTGCGTGCCCGTCATCGACGATCGCAAGGTGGTCGGCACGGTGGCGCAGCACGAGCTGTCGATGCTGGAGGCCGCCGACGCCGAGCTGTTCGAGGTGACGCGCGTGCGCGACGTGCTGCGCGAGCCGCCGCTGGTGGTCTCGCCCGAGGCGCTGCTCGCCCGCGTCGCCGAGGAGATGGCCGCGCGCAAGCTGGGCGCGGCGGTGATCGTCGACGGCGATCACGTGCTCGGCATCTTCACCTGCGTCGACGCGCTCTGGGCGCTCGCCGAGATGAGCCGCTCGGCGCAGGAGCCGCGCGCCGAGCGTCAGGCCAGCTGAACGCCTTCCCGCACCCGAGGTCCGTCCATGGCGCAGTCCACCGGCGCGCAGCTCCTCGTCCGCATGCTCAAGGCCGAGGGAGTCCGCCACGTCTTCACCCTGCCCGGCCTGCATGTCGCGCCGCTCTACGCCGCCTGCATCGAGGAGGGAATCGCGGTCATCGACACGCGCCACGAGCAGGCGGCGGCGCACGCGGCCGACGCGTACGCGCGGCTGACGCGCGGGATCGGCGTCGCCATCGTCACCGCGGGCCCGGGCGTGACCGACGCGCTCACCGGCGTCGCCAATGCCTTCGCCGCGAGCAGCCCGGTGCTGCTGCTCGGCGGCGCGGCGCCCACGTTCAACGCCGGCAAGGGCAGCCTGCAGGAGATGGAGCAGGTCGATCTCTTCACCCGCATCACCAAGTGGAGCGACCGGATCCCCGCGCCCGATCGCGTGCCGACGTATCTCGCCAAGGCGTTCCGCACCCTGCTGGGCGGCAAGATGGGGCCGGTCTTTCTCGAGTGCCCGTGGGACGTGCTCTCCAACGGCGTCGACGACGACGAGTGCCCGCTGCCGACCGGCTACCGCACGCGCGCGCGCTCGCCCGGCGACCCGGCGTACGTCGAGCAGGCGGCGCGGCTGCTCGAGCGCGCGGAGCGCCCCGCGATCATCGCGGGCAGCTCGATCTGGTGGGACGATGCGTCCGCGCAGCTGGGCCAGCTCGCCGCGCGGCTCGACGCGCCGGTCTATCTGAACGGCGCGGGGCGGGGCTGCCTGCCGTTCGATCACCCGCACTTCCTCCAGCAGACGCGCAAGGAGGCGCTCGCCGAGGCCGACGTGGTGCTGCTCTGCGGGACGCCGCTCGACTTCCGGCTCGGCTACGGCGCGGGCATCGGCGAGCGGGCGCGGCTCATCCAGGTCGACATCGACCCGGGCGAGATCGGCCGCAATCGCGCGGTCGAGGTGGGGATCTGCGGCGACTCGCGCAGCGTGCTCGCGCAGCTGGAGCTCGCGCTCGCGGTGGAGCAGCCTTCGCGCGCCTCGTGGCTCGGCGAACTGCGCGCGAAAGAGGTGAAGCGCGCGGCGAAGCAGGCGCTCTTCGAGGAGAGCGCGCAGACGCCCATCCACCACTTCCGCCTCGCCCGCGAGCTCGACCGCGCCGCGCGCAAGTGCGCCGACGCGCAGTTCATCGCCGACGGAGGCAACTGGGTCGCCATCGCCGCCAAGGTGATCGGCCTGCGCGCGCCCGGCCGCTGGCTCGACCCCGGGCCCCTCGGCTGCCTCGGCGTCGGCGCGCCCTTCGCGCTCGCGGCCAAGGCGCTCCACCCCGAGCGGACCGTCTTCGTCATCCAGGGCGACGGTTCGTTCGGCCTCAACGGCTTCGACTTCGAGACCGCGCTGCGCTTCCACCTGCCGATGGTCTGCGTGGTCGGCAACGACGCCGCGTGGGGACAGATCCGCCTGCCGCAAATCCAGCTGTTCGGCGCGGAGAAGAGCCCGGCGACGCAGCTCGCGCCCACGCGCTACGACAAGGTGATCGAAGCGCTCGGCGGGCACGGCGAGCTGGTGACGAATCCAGAGGAGATCGGGCCGGCGCTCGAGCGGGCGATCGCGTCGGACACGGTGGCGTGCGTGAACGTGATGCTCGATCCGGAAGCGCCGGTGTCGAGCGGGGCGCAGGGCTACGCAATCTAAGTGCGCCGCGGGTTCGCGCGCGCGCCGCGGGGTCCGGTCGGTGGCGGCCGTGCTCAGACAGGTCCTCGGCGCACACTCGCGAACCCGCTTCACTCCGCTCCGCCTGCGGAACTGCGCGCGGCCGCCACCGACGGCAACACCCTCGGCTCAGACCGATCAAGAGCAAAAGCGGCGAGCGTCAGTCTTTGCAGCCGACCGCTCGCTCCGAGGGTTCGCAGGTGATCCGCACGTGCAGGTGATCGTCGTGCGGGGGCGCGTCGGAGGGCTGGTGCAGGAGTTCGCTGGCGCGGGCGAGCAGCTGGGCGGGCTCCCGCTGCGCGCGCGCGTGGGCCAGCAGCGAGGCGCGCAGAGGTGCGCTGACGAAGAGCCAGCGCAGGTGGATGGCGGGGTCTTCGAGGAGCGACTTCACCAGCGCCCAGTTGCGGGGCACATCGAACTGGCGCGGCTCGCCCGCGCCGGTCTGGCCGCGGCCGCGCGCATCGAAGCGGACGAAGTCCTCCGCGGTGGCGGGCGAGCCGTTCGCGTCGAGTTGGTAGAAGGCGAGGTCGGCGTCGCGGCCCGACTGGTGCGACTGGCTGTAGGCGTGGATGGGGCCGCCCTGCGCGCGGGAGAGATCTCCCACGCCGAGCGGGGGCGAGTTGGGGAGCGCGGCGGCGACGCGCGCGCCGGCGCGGTGGATCGCGTCGATGAGGCGCGGCGTGCTCCAGACCAGGCAGCGCGCGGCTTGCCGCTCGAGCAGGCGCACGGACGCGTCGGCGACGAGCCTTCGCGCACCCGCCAGCGCGCCGTGCGAAGGGCGTCCCAGCGACGCGGGCGGAGCGGCCTTGGGCTGCTCGGCGCAGAAGTCGGCGCGGGCCGACGAAGCGACGAAGAGCGCGGCGATCGCGACCAGAGCGGCTTTGCGCATCTTCCCAGGATAGCGGCGCCACCGCGCGCTCGCGACCCGCATTCAGTTTTCCGCGGCGAACGGCACGCGCGCTGCACGGCTTCCCGCCGACCGCGGGGCCTGCGATCCTTCGCCGCCCCCGCGTCGCTTGACTTGAGGCCGCGCACCGCGCATGTTCTGTTGAAATTGAGTTTGATTCTCAGAATCGCTTAGGAACCATGGCGCACGCGGAGCTCCCATCGCTGCCTCTCGAACTCGGCCTCGCTGACGCCGAGGAGTTCGCGGAGCGCGCCTGCCCGCTGCCGCTGCACGAGCTGCCCATCGGCGCGCGGGCGGTGCTGGGCCCGCCCGACTCGATGACGCCGACCGTCTTCCGCCTGCTCGAGATGGGGTTCACGCCCGGCGCGGTGATCAGCATCGTGCGGCGCGCGCCCGGCGGCGATCCCATCGAAGTGCGCGTCCGCGGCACCCGGCTCTGCGTGCGCCGCGCGGATCTGGCGCGCTTCAGCGTCACCTCGGTCCAGCTCGCCCCGCCGAAGAGCCGGGCCGGAAAATGAGCCGCGGCGGCAGCCCGGCCGCGCGCACGCAGCCGGAGCCGGGGAGCGCGATCGAGGTGGTCGCGCTGATCGGCAATCCCAACTCCGGCAAGACCACGCTGTTCAACGCGCTCACCGATTCGCACGGGCGCGTCGCGAACTATCCCGGCGTCACCGTCGAGCACAGCGAAGCGGTCGTCGATCTGCGCCCGAAGGCCACCAGCGCGGCCGCGCGCGATCCGGACAACGCGCGGCGCGGGGATGCCGCGAAGGCGCGGCTGGTCGATCTCCCCGGCACGTACAGCCTGGTCCCGCGCGCCGAGGACGAGGCGGTCGCGCTCGATGGCCTGCTCGGCCGCTTGCGCGACACACCGCGGCCGTCGCTGGTGATCGCGGTGGTCGACGCGACCAACCTCGAGCGCAACCTGTACCTCGTCGCGCTGCTGCGCGAGCTGGGCCTGCCGCTGGTCGTCGCGCTGACGATGATGGACACGGTCGAGGCCGACGGCACGAAGGTCGATGTCGCGCGGCTCGAGGAGCGCATCGGCGCGCCGGTGATCGCGGTCGCCGCCGCGCGCGGCCAGGGCCTCGAGGCGCTGCGCGAGGCGATCCGCGGCCGCGCGGCGATGAAGAACCTCGCTCCCCTGCCCTCGCCGCTGGCCGCGACGCCGGAGATCGAGTCGCTCGGCCGCGCCGCCGCGCGCGAGCTGGGCCTGCCCGGCGATGCCACCTCGATCGGCCTGTGGGCGCTCTCGCTGCCCTCGAGCGGCGCCGCGCGTGCCGAGTTTTCGCCCGCGCTGCAGGCGCAGCTCGAGCCCCTGCGCGGCAGCCCGCTGGTCGAGCGCTCGGTCGCCGCGCGATACGCGCGCATCGGCGAGTGGCTCGCGCAGGTGGTGCAGCGCAGCTCGCCCACCGAGCAGACCCGCTCCGAGCAGCTGACCAGCCGCATCGACGCCATCGCGCTGCACCGCGTGCTCGGCCCGCTGGTGCTGGTGCTGATCTTCGGCGGTCTCTTCCAGGCGCTCTTCAGCTGGTCGAAGCCGGTGATGGACGGCATCAGCGACGGCATGCACTGGGTCGGCGCGCACCTCGCGCAGCTGTTGCCCGCGAAGTTCGTGCTGCTGCGCTCGCTCCTCGAGAACGGCGTGATCGCCGGCGTCGGCAACGTGGTCGCGTTCGTCCCGCAGATCGTCGTGCTCTTCCTTTTTCTGGGCCTGCTCGAAGACTCCGGCTACCTCGCGCGCGCCGCGTTTCTCCTCGACCGCGTGCTCTCGCGCGTGGGCCTGCACGGCCGCGCGTTCGTGCCGATGCTCTCTGGATTTGCCTGCGCGGTGCCCGCCATCCTCGCCGCGCGCACCATCGAGAACCGGCGCGATCGGCTGGTCACCATTTTGGTCACGCCGCTCATCTCCTGCTCGGCGCGGCTGCCGGTCTACGGGCTGATGATCGCCACCGTCTTCGCCACGCGGCCGCTGGTGTTCGGCTTCCTCCAGACCGGCGCGGTGGTGATGATCGCGATGTACTCGCTCTCGATCGCGGCCGCGCTGGGGATGGCGGCGATCTTCAAGCGGACCCTCCTCAAGACCGAACCGTCGCCGTTTGTGCTCGAGCTGCCGCCGTATCGCCGGCCCCGCCTGGGCGCGCTCGCGCGGCATGTCTGGTCGCGCGTGTCGCGCTTCCTCCTCGACGCCGGCACGGTCATCCTCGCCATCACCGTGCTGCTCTGGGGGCTCTTTACGTTTCCGCGCTCGTCGCAGATCGAGGCGCAGTACGAAGCGGCCAAGGTGCAGCTGGCGGCCTCCACCGCGAGCGCCGCGCCCGAGCAGCGCGACGAGCAGGAGGCGGCGATGGAGGCGAAGTTCGCGCAGCGGCGGCTCGAGCACAGCATCGCCGGCCGCGCGGGCCACTTCATCGAGCCGGCGCTGCGGCCGTTCGGCTGGGACTGGAAGGTCGGCGTCGGGATCATCGCGAGCTTCGCGGCGCGCGAGGTGCTCGTCTCCACGCTCGGACTCGTCTACGGCCTCGGCCAGGGCGCCGAGGAGCACACCAGCTCGCTGCAGGACGCGATGCGCGCCGACCGCGACGCGCTGGGCAAGCCGGTGCACACGCCGCTCTCGGGCCTCTCGCTGATGGTCTTCTTCGTGCTCGCGATGCAGTGCGCGAGCACGCTGGCGACCGTGCGCCGCGAGACCGGCTCATGGCGCTGGCCCGCGTTCCAGTTCGCGTACATGCTGGTGCTCGCGCTCGCGGCTTCGTTCGCCGTCTACCAAGGCGGACGGCTGCTCGGCTTCAGCTAGAGGCGCGCATGGGATCGCTCGCGGACATCGCCGCTGTCGCCGCAGCCTGCGCGGGCGCGCTCGCGTTCGTCGTCTGGCGCTTCGCGGTGCGCCGCGCGCCGCCCGGCTGCGCCCCCGGCGAGGAGGCGCGTCCTCAAGTGATGATCGGCTCGCGCCTCGCGCAGGGCCTCGCACAGAGGAAGAAGAAGTAGCGACTGTGCAAACTCTGCGGCCGGTGGATTTTTTGCGCCGGGCTCTGCGCAAGCAGCCCGACACGTCCGCAACAAGGCATCGCGACGACCGCGCTCGAGGGAGAGTGGAGCCACCCGTGAGTGTGCGCCGCCGAGGTGCCGCGGCGGCATGTGGATTGCTGCGTACCTGTACGCATGGACCGAGTGCGCATTCTCCTCGTGGGAGACCAGACCGCATCGCCCGAGCTGCAGCGCGCGCTGGCTGAAGCAGGATGCGAGCTGGCCTGCGCCAACGACAGCGCGGCCGCGCTGGGCCTGCTCGAGACGTTCTCGCCTGGCCTGATTCTCTCCGAGATCCACCTGCCGGGAAGCGACGGCCTCGAGCTGCTCGCGAAGGCGCGCGCCGCCGGGAGCCGCGCGCGATTCATCTTTCTCACCAGCTCGACGCGCGTCTCCGACGCGGTGGCCGCGATGCACGCGGGCGCCGAGAACTATCTGGTCAAGCCGATCGAGCCGGCCGCGGTGCTCTCGTCGCTGCGCGAGGTGCTCTTGCGAGCCCCGGGGCCGGCGAGCGAAACGGCCGCGCCTGCTGCGCAGCTCAAGGGCGTCGTCGGCACCGCGCCCGGTCTGCTCGCCGCGCAGGAGCTGGTGCGCACGGCCGCGCCCAGCGTGGCTCCGGTGCTCTTCGTCGGCGAGTCGGGCACCGGCAAGGATCTGCTCGCGCGCGCGCTGCACTCGCTCTCGCCGCGGAGCGAAGGGCCCTTTCTCAAGGTGAGCTGCGCGACGCTCACCGAGGTGCTCCTGGAAGCCGCGCTGTTCGGCCACGCGGGCGACGCCGAGCAGCAAGCGCACACCGGCCTGTTCGAGCAGGCGCGCGGAGGGACGCTCTTTCTCGACGAAGTGAGCGCCATCTCGAGCTCCACGCAGCTCAAGCTGCTGCGCGCGCTGCAGGAGCGCGAGATCCAGCGGCCCGGCGGCGGGCTGCCGATCCCGGTCGATGTTCGGGTGGTCGCCGCCACCCAGCGCGATCTCGCCGTCGAGGTGAAGGCGCGCCGCTTCCGCGAGGATCTCTTCTACCGGCTCAACGTGGTGACCATCCCGGTGCCGGCGCTGCGGCAGCGCACGCAGGACATCCCGGCGCTGGCGGCCCACTTCCTCGAGCAGCAGGCGCACGCGTACGACAAGCCGGTGCGCGGGCTCGCCGCCGACGTGATGCCGGCGCTGCTCGCCCACCGCTGGCCGGGCAACGTGCGCGAGCTGGAGAGCGCGCTCGAGCACGCGGTGGTGCTCTCGAGCGATCGCGAGATCCGCCTGTCCGATCTGCCCGCGCTCGCCAGCCTCGCGCCCGAGACGCCCGGGCCGGCCCCGGTCGATTCGCTGCACGAGATCGAGCGGCAGACCATCCTGCGCGCGCTCGAGATGGCGGGCGGCTCGACCGCGCGAGCGGCCAAGCTGCTCGGCATCAGCGTGCGGAAGATCCAGTACCGGCTCAAGGAGTACGCCGAGCGCGCGGGTGCGTCGCACCACCGCGAGCCGCTGTCGTGAGCTGGGGCGCAGCCGCGGCCGAGCCCGCGCCGCCACTCGCAGCGCCGCTGGGCCGCGTGCTCTTCGTGCTCGGCAAAGGAGGCGTCGGGCGCAGCACCGTGGCGGCCGCTTTGGGCAGCTGCTTCGCCGCGCGCGGCGAGCGCACGCTGATCGTCGAGTGGACGCTCGAAGAGCCGATCGCGCCCTGGTTCGGCTGCGCCGCGGCGGGGCATGCGGCGGTGCCGATCGCCGAGCGCCTCTCGGTGATGAACTACTCGCTCGCGGAGACGATGCGCGAATACTTCGTCGGCCACCTGGGCATGCGGCGGCTGCACGACCGGGTGATCGCGAGCCACACGCTGCAGGTGGCGCTGCGCGCGGCCCCCGGCTTCCAGGAGCTGTTCTTCCTCGGCCGGCTCTCCTGGCTGACCACCACCGCCGAAGAAGAGACCGGCATCGCCTTTGATCGGATCATCGTCGACGCGCCCGCGTCGGGCCACGCGGCGTCGCTCTTGGGCCTGCCCGCGCGGATGTCCGCGCTGGGCGCGGGCGGGCTGTTCGGCCTCGAGCTGACGCGAGTGCGCACCTTGTTGGGAGATCCCGCGCGCACCTCGGCGCTGGTGGTCACGCTCGCGGAGGAGCTGGCGAGCGAAGAGACGCAGGAGCTCTTGCCGGTGCTCGAGCGGGAGCTGGCGCGGCGGCCGAGCGCGCTCTTCATCAATCGCAGCGCGGCGAGCGCGGTGCACGACGCGGAGGGCGTGGTGCCGCCGTGGCTAACGCAGCTGGGGGCGCGCTTGCCGGCGGTGATGCCGCTCCACCGCGAGCTGCTTGAGCGGCGGCGGCGCGAGCTGTTCCTGCGCGACACGCTCGGCCCGAAGACCACGCTGGGCGCGCTCGCGCTCGACGATGGCATGTTCGCCGATGAGCCGCTCGCGCCGCGCGCGCTGGTCGAGCAGATGGCCGCGCGCCTCTCCGCCTGGTTGCCCGCGTGACGCCGCGCCTTCGCGTGCTGCTCGGCGGAGGCGGCGTGGGCAAGACCACGCTGGCGGCCTCGCTCGCGCTCGCGCTCGCGCAGCAAGGGCGCAGCGTCGGGCTGCTCGGGATCGATCCGGCGCGGCGGCTGCGCTCGGCGCTGGGCGTGCACGAGCTCGACGATCAGCCGGCGCGGGTGGAGGGCGTGGGCGGCCACCTGAGCGCGGCGATGCTGCGGCCGGACCAGACGCTGCGCCGCTGGGCCGCGGAGTCGCGCGCGACCACCGGCGGCGCGGCCGAGCTGCTCGACAACCCGTTCTTCTCGCTCATCGCCGACGGGCTCGCCGCCTCGACCGACACCATCGCCGCCGGCCGCATCGTCGAGTGGGCGGAGCGCTCGCCCGAGCTGGACGATCTCATCGTCGACACCGCGCCCGGCCTGCCCGCGCTCGAGTTCCTCGCCAAGCCGGAGAAGATCCTGGCGATGCTCGGCGGCCGGCTGCTCGGGTGGCTGGGCGGCCGCCACGGCAGCGCGCCGCGCTTCGCGAGCGGGCTGGCGCACCTGGCGGGCGTGGGCGCGCTCGCGCAGGTGGCGGACATGGTGGTGCAGATGGAGGCGTGCCTGACCACCTTCGGCCGCCGCGTCGGCGTCGCGCGCGACTGGTTTCGCGCCGGCTCGACGCAGCTGATCATCGTCGCTGCCGCCGAGCGGACGGCGGAGTGCGCGCAGCTCGCCGACGCGCTGCGTGCGCTCGGGCTCTCGCCTGCCTGCGTGGTGCTCAACCGGACGATGCCCGCGGCGCTCGAGACGGCGCTGCTCGCGCCGCAGAACGATCCGCGCGTGCACACCCAGCCGCCGCGCGCGCCGGATGAGCGCGCGTTCCTCGCCTGGATGCACACGCTCGCCTCGCAGCAGCAGCGGGCGCGGCACGAGCTGGCCCAGATGGGCGTGAAGCTCGCGACCGCGCCGCGGGCGACCATCGACACGCGCAACGGCGCGCTGGTCGAGGTCGGCAGCGCCCTGCTCGCCCAGCTCTAAGAGCGAGCTTTCGCCCCGCCGCGCTCTGCGCCAACTTTTCGCCAGGCTGCGCAAACCGCGCATTTCTTGCGTCGCCCACTCGCGCGCCGAGGGGAGTCGCGTGGCCCCGCGCTTGCTCAAGCGACCTGCATGGCGCAAGGCAGGCGCATCGAGATCGAAGGGATCGTCCAGGGCGTCGGGTTCCGCCCGTGGGTGTACCGCCTCGCGCACGAGATGCAGCTGGGCGGTCAGGTCTGGAACGGGCCGTCCGGCGTGACCATCGAGGCGTTCGGAAATGCCGACACGCTCGATCGCTTCGTCCAGCGGCTCTGCAACGAGGCGCCGCCCGCCGCCAGCGTGCGCAAGCTCGACTGGAAGCCGATCGCCGACCAGACCGCGGTGCCGTTCCACATCGTCGCCAGCACCGCCTCGGGCGCGGTGCGCGTCTCCATCCCGGCCGATCTCGCCACCTGCGCGGCCTGCGCGGCGGAGCTGTTCGACCCGGCCAACCGGCGCTACCGCTACCCGTTCATCAACTGCACCGACTGCGGGCCGCGCTTCACCATCGCGCAGGCGGCGCCGTACGACCGGCCGGCCACCACCATGGCGCACTTCCGCATGTGCGCTCCGTGCCAGCGCGAGTACGACGACCCGGGCAACCGGCGCTTCCACGCGCAGCCGAACGCGTGCCCGGTCTGCGGACCACGGCTGCGCGCGCTCGACGGCCGCGGCGTTCTCAGCAGCGACACCGCGGGCGCGCTGCGCGCGGGCGTGCTCGCGCTCCAGGCCGGAAAGATCGTCGCGGTCAAAGGCATCGGCGGCTACCACCTCGCCTGCGACGCGCGCTCGGAGTCCGCGGTGGCGCTCCTGCGCGAGCGCAAGCAACGCGAGGAGAAGCCGTTCGCGGTGATGGTGGCGAACCTCGCCGCGGCGCAAGAGCTGGCGCAGACCAGCGCCGCCGAGCGCGCGCTGCTCTCTTCGATCGAAGCGCCGATCGTGCTGCTCACGCGCCGGACCGACAGCGCGGGCGCCGCGGCCCTGGCGAGCGGCGTCGCGCCCCACCTCTCGCAGCTCGGCCTGATGCTGGCTTACTCGCCGCTGCACCACCTGCTCCTGCGCGACATGGGCGGGCCGCTGGTGATGACGTCGGCGAACCTCTCCGACGAGCCGATCGCCTACCGCGACGACGACGCGCGCGAGCGGCTGGCGGGCATCGCCGACCTCTTCCTCGTCCACGATCGCGACATCGACGCGCGCTGCGAGGACTCGGTGGCGCGGGTGATCGCGGGCGCGCCGGTGCTCTTGCGCCGCTCGCGCGGCTACGTGCCGCGGATGATCCCGCTCGCGCGCGCGGTCGCGCAGCCGGTGCTCGCGGTCGGCGCGCACTTGAAGAACACGTTCTGCCTCGCCGCTGGAGACGCGGCGGTGCTCGGGCCGCACATCGGCGACCTGGAGAACAGCGAGAGTTACGACTCGCTGGTCGAGGGGGCCGAGCGGATGCAGCGCTTCCTCGACGTGCGCCCGAAGATCGTGGCGCACGACCTCCACCCCGACTACCTCTCGACCCGCTACGCGCAGCGGCTCGACCTGCCCGCGGTCGCGGTGCAGCACCACCACGCGCACGTCGCCAGCGCGATGGCCGAGCACGGCCTCACCGGTCCGGTGCTGGGCCTCGCCTTCGATGGCACCGGCCTGGGCGACGACGGCGCGCTCTGGGGCGGCGAGTTCCTCCTCGCGACGTTCGCGAAGTCCGAGCGGGTGGCGACGCTGCGGCCGATGTCGCTGGCGGGCGGCGAACGGGCCATCCGCGAAGTCTGGCGGCTCGCGCTCGCGCTGCTCGACGACGCGTTCGACGGCGCGCCGCCGCTCGACCGGCTCGCGCTCTTCGCTGGCGTGCCGGCGGAGCGGATCGAGCTGATGCGCCAGATCATCGCGCGCAAGATCAACGCGCCCAAGAGCCACGGCGTGGGCCGGCTGTTCGACGCGGTGGGCGCGCTCGCGCTCGGCCGCGCCAGCGCGCGCTACGAGGGGCAGATCGCGCTCGAGTGGAACCTCGCCGCCGCGCCGGAGCGCGCGACCCGTGCGCCGTCGCAGCCCGAGCTGTTCGCCATCGATGAGAGCGTCGCGCCCTGGCAGCTCGATCTGCGGCCGCTGGTGCGCGCGATCATCGAGGGGCTCCTGCGCGGCACGCCGGTGCCGGCGCTCTCCGCGCTCTTCCACGACACGCTCGCGGCCGCCTCGGCGGAGATGGTCCGCCGCATCGCCGCGCGCTTCGGCGCGATGCCGGTGGTGCTGACCGGCGGCTGCTTCCAGAACGCGCGCCTCGCCGAGGGCGTGCTGGGCGCGCTCGCCCCGCAATTCGATGTGCGGCTCCACCGCGCAGTCCCGCCCGGCGACGGCGGGATCGCGCTCGGCCAGGCGCTGGTCGCCGACGCTCGCCTGCGGGAGTGACCTATGTGCCTCGGTGTTCCAGGAAAGATCGTCTCCATCTGCGCCGAGGGCGATCGCGCCGTCGTCGACTTCTGGGGCGTGCAGCGCGAGGTCCGGCTCGACGTGGTCGATGAGCCGGTGCAGCCGGGCGACTACGTGCTCAACCACGTGGGCTTCGCGATCCGGCGCATCCCCGAGAGCGAGATCGGCATCACGCTGCAGCTCTACGAAGAGCTGATCCGGCGCGCCGACGAGAACGACCTGATGACCGCCGACATCCGCGGCGAGATGAGCGCCGCCGGCAACGCCCCTGCCCCGAGGCCTCGCGATGGATAGCCAGCTGGCGCAGCTGAAGTTCCGGGACCCGGCGCGCGCGACCGCGCTCGGCGAGGCGCTCAACCGGGTGACGAAGGAGATCGGCCGCGAGCGCATCTCGGTGATGCACGTCTGCGGCAGCCACGAGCAGGCGATCGCGCGCTACGGCCTGCGCTCGACCTTCCCGCGCGCGCTCGACGTGATCATGGGACCCGGCTGCCCCGTCTGCATCACCGACGTTCCCGAGGTCGACGAGGGGGTCGCGCTCGCGCTCTCCGGCGTGCGCGTCGCGACCTACGGCGACATGCTGAAAGTCCCCGGCACGCAGCGCTCGCTCGCGGACGCGCGCGCCGAGGGCGGCCGCGTCGACATCGTCTACAGCGTGGCGCAGGCGGTGGAGCTGGCGCGCAGCACCGATGAAGAGATCGTCTTCTTCGCCACCGGCTTCGAGACCACCGCCGTCGCCACCGCCGCGGAGATCCTGCGCGGCCTGCCGAAGAACCTCTCGATCCTCTCCGCGCACAAGTACATCCCGCCGGTGATGGAGATCGTCTCCGAGATGCCGGGCACGCGCATCGAGGGCTTCCTCGCCGCAGGACATGCCGCGACGATCACCGGCTCGGCGATCTTCGAGCCGTTCGCCGAGCGCCACCAGCTGCCGGTGGTGGTCGCGGGCTTCGAGCCGCTCGACATCCTCGCGGGCCTGCTCGCGCTCATCGAGCAGATCCGCGACGGCAAGCACGAGGTGCAGAACCTCTTTCCGCGCTGCGTGAACCGCGAGGGAAACCTGGTCGCGCAGGAGAAGCTCTGGCGCGTCTTCCAGCCGCTCGGCGGGCGCTGGCGCGGCATCGCGCACATCCCCAACGGGAACCTGCGCCTGCGCGACGAGTTCGCGCACGTCGACGCGCGCCGCCGCTTCAAGATCGATCTGACGCGGCTGTGGGACTCGGCGCCGTCGGCGCTCGCGCAGAGCTGCATCTGCGGCGACATCATGTCGGGCATCTCTTCGCCGAAGAGCTGCACGCTCTTCGGCAAGGCCTGCACGCCGGAGAACCCGATCGGCGCCTGCATGGTCTCGAGCGAAGGCACCTGCCGCATCTGGCACCAGTACGGCGGCGTCCCCGACTTGCGGGAGGAGCAGTCATGAAGCGCAGCGAGCTGATCTCGATGAAGCACGGCGCGGGCGGGCGGGCGATGCGCGACCTGATCGAGCGCGTCTTCATCGCCGGCGCGGTGGCGCAGCCGGGCGTGGTCGGGCTCGCCGAGATGGACGACGGCGCGGCCATTCCGTTCGGCGATGGATATCTCGTCGTCACCACCGACTCGCACGTGGTGCAGCCGCGCTTCTTTCCCGGCGGCGACATCGGCCGGCTCGCCATCTGCGGCACGGTCAACGACCTGGCGATGATGGGCGCCACCGAGCCGCTCGCGCTCACCTGCGGCGCGATCCTCGAAGAGGGATTTCCCGTCGAGGAGCTCGAGCGGATCCAGCGCTCGATGCGCGCGGCCTGCGACGAGGCGGGCGCGAGCATCCTCACCGGAGACACCAAGGTGATGGGCCGCGGCGAGGTCGACGGCATCGTGCTCAACACCACCGGCGTCGCCTTCACCAAGACGCTGGTGCGCGACTGCGCGCTGCAGCCGGACGATCGGATCATCGTCACCGGGCCGATCGCCGACCACGGCTTCGCGGTGCTGGTGACGCGCAACGATCTCAAGCTCTCGGGCGATCTCCGCTCGGACGTAGCGCCCCTCAACTCGCTGGTGCGCCTGCTGCTGCGGCGCGGCGGCGTCACCGCGATGAAGGACCCGACCCGCGGCGGCGTCTCCAGCGCGCTCCACGAGATGGCCGGCAAGAGCAAGGTCGGGGTGGTGCTCGAGGAGCGGGACATCCCGCTGCGCGACGAGGTGCGCGCGGCCGCCGAGCTGCTCGGCATCGACCCGCTGCATGTCGCCAACGAAGGCAAGGCGCTGCTGGGCGTGCGCCCCGACGCGGTGGACGCGGTGCTCGATGCGCTGCGCTCGCACCCGCTCGGCCGCGAGGCGGCGGTGATCGGCCGCTGCACCGCGACGCATCCGGGCCGGATCAAGCTGCGCACCGGCGTCGGCGAGCGGCTGTTGCAAGAGCCTGACGGCGAGCCGCTCCCGCGAATTTGCTAGCGCCCGTTTCTCGAGGAGAGACCGCCGTGGAACACATCATCGTCGAGAAGCGCGAAGGGGTCGGCGTGCTGACCATCGCGCGGCCGGAGCGGTTCAACTCGTTCGACGCCAGCACCGCGCAGGACCTGCGCAAGGCGGGCCTCTCGCTCGCGCGCGACGCGTCGGTGCGCGCGGTGATCCTGCGCGGCCAGCCCGGCGCGTTCTGCAGCGGCGCGGACCTCAAGTACATCCGCGCGGGCGGCGCCGCCGACCTGCAGTTCCTCACGCCGAGCGCGCGCGAGCGGCCGCCCGGGCCCGGCGCGGTCTTCAAGCAGATCCTCGAGTACCTGCACAGCACCATCTCGGAGATCCGCCGCTCGACGAAGCCGTGGATCGCCGCGGTCGACGGCGCCGCGGCCGCGGGCGGATTGGGGCTCGCGCTCTGCTGCGATCTCGTCCTCGCCTCCGAGCGCGCCACGTTCGAGTGGGCCTACGGCAAGACCGCGCTCTCGGGCGCGGAGTCGACGACCTTCTTCCTCCCGCGGCTCGCCGGCCTGCGGCTCGCGATGGAGATGGTGCTGCTCAACCCGCGCCTCGACGCGCAGGCCGCTCTGCGCGCGGGGCTCATCACGCGCGTCCTCCCCGTGGAGGGCTTCGACGACGCGGTCTTCGCGCTCGCGCGCAGCATCGCCGCCGGGCCCGCCGGGGCGTACGGCGCGGCGAAGACGCTGATGAACCAGGCGGTCGGCGCCGACCGGCTCGACTACCACCTCGATCAGGAGCTGGAGGCGCTGGTCCGCTCTGCCGACAGCCCCGAGTTCAGCGAGGGCCTGCGCGCGTTCTTCGAGAAGCGGCCCGCGCGCTTTCCGGGCGGGAGCTAGCCGTGCACGAGTACAGCCTCGTCGAGGAGCTTCTCGCGCGCGTCGAGCAGATCGCGCGCGAGAAGGGCGCGACCTCGGTGCGCTCGGTGCAGATCCGGCTGGGCGAGCTCTCCGGCGTGGAGCCCACGCTGCTGCGCACCGCCTATGAAACATTCCGCGAACGCACCCTTTGCGCGAACGCAGAGCTCACGCTCGATCTTGCGCCGGCCGTCTGGGCCTGCCCGCGCTGCGAGCGGCGCTTTGCGCCCGGCGAGATCCTCCGCTGCTGCGAGGTGCCCGCCCGGCTCTCGAGCGGCGACGAGCTGATGCTTCAGCGCGTCGAGCTCGATGTCCCTTGATGGCACATCCGTTGCTCCTCTTGCGCCTGTAACGGCTGTCCAATCCCGTCTCGGCGCAGCTCTTGCGCGGAGGGGCCCCACATGGGCGAACGTACGAACAACTGGTTCTCGCGCGAGCTGCAGCGCCGAGGTGTCTCGCGTCGCGACTTCGTGAAGTTCTGCGGAGGCCTCGCTACCTACTTCTCGCTGCCCTCCTCGGCGGCGGAGAAGATCGCCAACGCGTTGCAGTCGGCGAAAAAACCGGTGCTGGTCTGGCTGGAGTTCCAGGACTGCACCGGCAACACCGAGTCGTTCCTGCGCTCGGGCCGGCCCGACGTGGCGGAGATCATCCTCGACCTGCTCTCGGTCGACTACCACGAGACGTTGATGGCGGCCGCGGGCAAGCAGTCCGAGACGGCGCTCGCGGGCGTGGTGGAGAAGGAGCGCGGCAACTTCATCGCCATCGTCGAGGGGTCGATCCCCACCGGCGCGGGCGGCGCCTACTGCACCATCGGCGGCAAGGCGGCCATCGACATCGCGCGCGAAGTCTGCGGCGCGGCGGCGGCCACCATCGCCATCGGAACCTGCGCGGCGTTCGGCGGCATCCCGGCCGCGGCGCCCAACCCGACCGGCGCGCTCGGCGTGTCGGACGCGGTGCCGGGCCTCAAGCACCTGGTCAACCTGCCCGCCTGCCCGACCAACGCGGAGAACCTGGTCGCGCTGCTCACCTACTACATGACCTTCAAGCGCTGGCCCGAGCTGGACTCGTACCGGCGGCCGCTTCTCGCGCACGGCAAGTCGATCCACGACAACTGCGAGCGCCGCGCGCACTTCGACGCCGGCCAGTACGTGGAGAACTGGGGCGACGAGGGACACCGCACCGGCTTCTGCCTCTACAAGATGGGCTGCAAGGGGCCGGTTACTTTTCATAACTGCCCCACGGTCCGCTGGAATGAAGGGACCAACTGGCCCATCGGCTGCGGACATCCGTGCATCGGCTGCTCCGAGCCGGACTTCTGGGACAAGATGACGCCCTTCTACAAGCACCTCGAGGGCGTGCCCGGATTCGCGGTCGCCTCCGATCTCGACAAGGTCGGCGCCATCGGCACCGGCGCGGTCGCGGCCGCGTTCGTCGGACACGGCATCGTCCAGCTCGGCCGCCGCACCCTCTTCAAGAACATCGTGGTCAAGGGCGACCCGTCGCTCCTCCACACGCACGCGCCTGCCGCGAGCGCACCCGCACCCAGCGAGAGCAAGAAAGAAGGAGGCACGCCGTGACCCACGTCGTCGTCGATCCCGTCACGCGCATCGAAGGCCATCTGCGCGTCGAAGCCGAGGTGGACCACGGCAACGTCACCGACGCCTGGAGCGCGTCGACGATGTTCCGCGGCATCGAGATGATCCTCAAAGGCCGCGACCCGCGCGACGCCTGGCTGTTCGCCCAGCGCATCTGCGGCGTCTGCACCACCGTGCACGCGATCGCCTCGGTCCGCGCGGTGGAGAACGCCATCGGCGCCAAGCCCCCGCCCAACGCGCGCCTCTTGCGCAACCTGATCCAGTCCGCGCAGGCGGTGCAGGATCACGTGATCCATTTTTATCACCTGCACGCGCTCGACTGGGTCGACGTGGTCTCGGCGCTCTCGGCCGATCCGGCGAAGACCTCGTCGATCGCCGAGTCGATCTCCGACTGGCCGCTCTCGTCGACCAAGTACTTCACCGGCGTGAAGGCGCGGCTCAAGACGTTCATCGACCGCGGCCAGCTCGGGCCGTTTGCGAACGCCTACTGGGGACATCCGGCCTACCGGCTGCCGCCCGAGGTGAACCTGCTCGCGGTCGCGCACTATCTCGAGGCGCTCGACTTCCAGCGCGAGTTCATCAAGCTGCACGCGATCCTCGGCGGGAAGAATCCGCACCTCCAGTCGTTCCTCGTCGGCGGCATGGCGACGCCGGTCGACCCGGACAAGCAGGCCTCGCTCAACCCGGGCACGCTGGCGAAGCTGCGCGTGCTGGTGAACAAGGCGCACGACTTCGTCTCGAAGGTCTACATCCCCGACGTCATCGCCATCGCCGGCTACTACAAGGACTGGGCGGCCATCGGCGCCGGGACCGGCAACTACATGGTCTACGGCGACTACCCGGACGGCGACGGCCCGAACGCGCCCAACTTCTTCCCGGGCGGGATCATCCGCGCGCGCGACATCAGCAAGCTCGACAAGGTCGATCCGCAGCTGATCACCGAGTCGATCAAGCACGCCTGGTACGACTACGGCGCGGGCGACGAGGCGGCGATCCATCCGTCGCAGGGCGAGACCAAGCCGCACTACACCGGCCCGCAGCCGCCCTACGAGCGGCTCGACACCTCGGCCAAGTACAGCTGGATCAAGTCGCCGCGCTACAGCGGCGAGCCGATGGAGGTGGGCCCGCTCTCGCGCATGCTGGTCGGCTACGTGGCTGGCCAGCCGGAGATCAAGAAGCACGTCGGGGCCGCGCTGGCCGCGCTCGGCGTGGGCCCGGCGGCGCTCTTCTCCACGCTCGGCCGCGTCGCCGCGCGCGCCATCGAGACGCAAATCCTCACCGAGAAGATGCAGTCGTGGATCGACGAGCTCGGCGACAACATGGCCAACGGCGACCTGCGCATCCACGACAACGCGCACTGGGATCCGGCCAGCTGGCCGAAGGAGGCGTTCGGCGCCGGCTTCCACGAGGCGCCGCGCGGCTCGCTCGGCCACTGGGTCCACATCAAGGACGGGCTGATCGCGAACTACCAGTGCATCGTGCCGAGCACCTGGAACGCGGGCCCCCGCGACGCCGCGGGAAAGCGCGGCCCGTACGAGGCCTCGCTGATTGGTACACCGGTGCACGATCCCGAGCAGCCGCTGGAGATCCTGCGCACGCTGCACTCGTTCGACCCGTGCATGGCGTGCGCGGTCCATACCGTGGATGCCAGGCGCCGCGAGATTGCGCACGTGAGGCTGCCATGAGCCCCGCCGCGCAGAGCGCGCCCGCCGGGATGCCGCGCGCAGCCCCCGCGGTGGTCGACGAGTTCCAGCCCACGCTGGTGCGCGTCTACGTGTGGGACGTGCCGCTGCGCTTCAGCCACTGGCTGATCGCGCTGTCGATCGTGGTGCTGGCGGCGACCGGCATGTACATCGGCAAGCCGTTCGGACCGCCGTCGGGGTCGGCCTCGCCGCACTTCCTGATGGGCTGGGTGAAGACGGTCCACTTCTACGCGTCGATCGTCTTCTCCCTCTCGGTGATCGCGCGCATCCTCTGGATGTTCCGCGCGCCGATGCGCTACTCGAAGTGGTACGAGCTCCTGCCGGTCACCAAGCGGCGCATCGTCGGCGTGTTCAAGACGATCTTTTTCTACACGCTCATCTTCCGCAAGCCGCCGACCTCGCTCGGGCACAACCCGCTCGCGGGCGCGAGCTACCTCGCCGTCTTCGGGATGTACCTCGCGATGATCCTCACCGGCGTCGCGATGTACGCGCCGACCGCCGCGCCTCACTCGCCGCTGCATCCGTTCACGTTCCTCTTGCCGCTGCTCGGCGGCGCCTCGAACGCGCGCTGGATCCATCACTTGGTGATGTGGCTCATCATCATCTTCTCGGTCTCGCACATGGCGACCGCGCTGCTCACCTCGCTGGTCGAGCACAACGGCGAGTTCGACTCGATCTTCTCCGGCTACAAGGAGATGACGCCCGAGGAGCTGCACGAGATCCGCGAAGGCGAGGCGCTCGACGACGCGCACGCCTGGCACCTGCGCATCCGCTGGCCGTGGCGGAAGAAGGCCGTATGACCCGGCTTCTCGTCTTGGGACTGGGCAACGTCACCTGCGCGGACGACGGCGTGGGCGTGGCGGCGCTGCAGGAGATCGAGCGCCGCTACAAGCCGGCGCGCGGCGTGCGGCTGCTCGACGGCGGCACGCTGGGCCTGTCGCTCCTGCCGGAGCTCGAGCGCGCCGAGGCGGCGATCCTGATCGACTCGATCCACGCCGAGGGGCCGCCGGGAACGCTGGTGCGCCTTGAGCAGGACGAGGTGGCCGACGCGGCCGCGTCGCGGCTGTCGGTGCACCAGCTCGGCGTCGCCGATCTGCTCGCGGGCGCGTCGCTGCTCGGCCGCTCGCCGCCGCGGATGGTGCTCTGGGGCGCGGTGCCCGCGACGGTTGAGCTGCGCTTTGGCTTGTCGCCCGCGGTCGCCGCTGCGGTGCCGCTGCTGGTGGCGGCGGTGCTGCGCGAGGCGGCCGCGATGGGCAAACCGTTCCAGGAGAAGCGACGTGTCTCGGCGAGCGCTGGCAGCGATCTGCATCGCTTCGGCCTGTAGCTGCAGCCGCGGCGCAGGCAGCGCCGCAGCCGCGCCGCTCGCTGCCGTCCCTGCGAGCGAGCTGGCCGCGGTTCGCTCGCACGGGCGCCAGCTCTTCCTGCGCCACTGCGCGCTCTGCCACGGCGAAGAGGCCGACGGCCACGGCGTGCGCGCGAGCAACTTCGAGCGGCCTCCTGCCGACCTGCACCGGGCCGAGTTCCACGGCGACGCCGCGCAGGCGCGGGTGTTGCAGTCCATCCGCGAGGGACTGCCCGGCACGCCGATGCCGTCCTGGAAGAGCGCGCTGAGCGAGGGCGACCTGCGCGCGCTGACCCTCTACGTCGTCCACCTTGAGGAGGACCCCGATGTGCCAGGACTGCGGATGCGGTGATCACGAGCTGGTGCCGGTCGAGGTGCAGGAGAAGATCCTCGCGGGCAACGATCGGACGGCGGCGCACAACCGCGAGCACTTCGCGGAGGCCGGCGTGCTCGCGATCAACCTGATGGGCTCGCCCGGCGCCGGCAAGACCGCGCTGCTCGAGGCGACCGCCCGGCGCGCGAAGGGCAAGCTCTCGCTGCGCGCGGTCTCCGGCGATCTCGAGACCGACCGCGACGGCGAGCGGCTGCGCGCGGCCGGCATCCCCGCGCTCACCATCACCACCGGCTCGGGCTGCCATCTCGATGCGAAGCTGGTGCACCACGCGCTCGACGACCTGCCCATCGCGGGCGCCGACGTGCTGTTCATCGAGAATGTCGGCAACCTGGTCTGCCCGGCCATCTACGACCTCGGCCAGGCCTTCAACGTGGTCGCGCTCTCGGTCACCGAGGGAGTGGACAAGCCGCTCAAGTACCCGGTGATGTTTCGCGCGGCGCACTTGGTGCTGGTCACCAAGACGGACCTGCTGCCGTACCTCGACGACGTGAGCGTGGCGCAGATCCGCGACGCGGTCGCGCGCGTGGCGCCCGAGGCCGAGGTGCTCGCCATCTCCGCCAAGACGGGCGAGGGGCTGCCGGCCTGGCTCGCCTGGCTCACCGAGCGGCGCGCGCGCGCCGCCAAGGACGGCCTCGCGCACGCGGCGAACCTCTAGGAGCAGTTTCAATAGTCTTGGGCTTCGACACCGCTTCTAAAGCTGCAGGAAGCGGCGGCGCGCGCCTCGCGAATTTTGCGCAGCGCGCACGACGGCCCGCGCACGATTTGCGCTTCCTGTCTGGCTCGCTTTCGCTGACACGCGCAGCGATGCGCGCAGCCGCGCCTGGCGCGGGGTTTCTCGCGCGGGCAGACCCCGGCACGGTTCGTGAAGTGCCATCGCCGCATGCCGACCTTCCCTGCCGTCACCGAAGAGCTGCTCGCGCGCTATGACGTCCCCGCGCCGCGCTACACCAGCTATCCGACCGCGCCCGCGTGGAACACCAACGTCGGCCCCGCGCAGTACGCGGCGGCGCTCGATCGCGCGGCCCTGCGCCCCGCGGCGCCTCTCTCGCTCTACGTGCACATCCCCTTCTGCAGCGAGCGCTGCGGCTTCTGCGCCTGCAACGTGGTGGTCACCCGCAGCCGCGCCAAGGCGGACACGTACCTCGGCGTGCTCGCGCGCGAGATGGACCTGGTCGCCGAGCGGCTGGGCGCGCGCAACAACGTCTCGCAGATCCACTGGGGCGGCGGCACCCCCACCTTCCTCGACGAGCAGCAGATCACCACGCTGTGGAGCTCGATCACCCGCCGCTTCAACGTGGTGCCCGGCGCGGAGGTGGCCATCGAGATCGACCCGGTGGTGACGACGCCCTCGCAGATCGCGCTCTTGCGCCAGCTCGGCTTCAACCGCATCTCGCTGGGCGTGCAGGACCTCGACCCCCAGGTGCAGCGCGCCATCGACCGCGTGCAGTCGGTCGAGCAGACGCGCGCGGTGGTCGACCAGGCCCGCTCGCTCGGCTTCGGCGGCATCAACTTCGACCTCATCTACGGCCTGCCGCTGCAGACGAAGGAGACCTGGGCGAAGACGCTCGAGCAGGTGCTGGCGATGCGGCCCGACCGGCTCGCCGTCTACAGCTTCGCGCACGTGCCGGACGTGCGGCCGAACCAGCGCCGCCTGCCGCTCGCCGGCATCCCGCGCGGCGCCGACAAGCTCGCGCTCTTTCGCATGGCGTGGGAGGCGCTCGTGGGCGCGGGCTACCGGCAGATCGGCATGGACCACTTCGCCGCGCCTGGCGACGAGCTGGCGCTGGCGCAGGAGCGGCGGGAGCTGGGACGCAACTTCCAGGGCTACACGGTGCAGACCGCGAACGAAGTGGTCGCGTTCGGCACCTCGGCCATCAGCGACATCGGCGGGATCTACGCGCAGAACCACCACTCGCTGCCGCACTACGAAGACGCGATCGTGGAGGGCACGCTCGCCACCGACCGCGGCATCGCGCTCACCACCGACGACCTGCTGCGCCGCGAGCTGATCTCGCAGCTGATGTGCAACTTCTACGTCGACCTGCGCAACGTCCCCGGCATGGAGAAGGAGCTGGCCGCGCTGTCGGGGCTTGCGCGCGAGGGATTCCTCACGCTGCGCGGGCGCGAGGTCGAGCTGACGCCGCTCGGCCGCATCTTCGTGCGCAACGTCGCGACGATCTTCGACGCGTATCTCGCCGAGCAGGCGCCGCGGTTTTCGCGCGCGGTCTAGTGCGCCGCGGAGCCCGATCAGCGGCACGCCGATCGAGAGAAACAGCCCGAGCCCGATCGCGGCCCGCAGCGGTTTCTCTCTCGAGAACCCCTTCGCTCTTGGCCCGTTTTCACGCGCACCCAGAACGCCCGCGGCGAGGGAGCGAAAGCGCGGGCGGCCGAGGCGGGCCGCGCGCGCAGTTGCGCAGGCGCGACTTGGACTGAACGAGCCCGCCCGCGGGCGCCGGGCACCTGTTCGGTCGCGGCCGCCCCCCTCGAGCGGCCGCGGCGATCAGCCCCCGCGCCACGCGCGCTCGTCAGTCGAGCGGGATCCCCACCATCTGCTTGACCGCGTCCTCGAACTTGTCGGGCGCCACGCCCGTCTCGATGGCCGCGTGGCAGAGGTCGCACGACTTGTCCATCTTCTTGATCCGGCCGTCCGCGAGCGTCGCCTGGTGCTTGCCGTCGTGGCAGCGCAGGCAGCCGACCGCGTCGTTGTCCGTCTCGGTGTAGTGGCCGATCCGATCGGGATACGTGTTCCAGGTCACGTTCATCTTGGGGAAGACGTTGCGCGTATAAATGTGCGCGACCGCCACCGCGGCCTTGTCGAGATCGGCGGGCACCGGCTTCTGATCGAGCGCCGCGTACGCGCCGTTCATGGCGAACTTGAAGTAGGCCTCCGCGCCCTCGCTGGGCACGTTCGCCTTCTCGAGCAGCTCGGTGGCGACCTTCGCCAGGTAAGGCTGCTTGTTGTCGAGCTCGCCGCTCCAGAGCGCCTTGTCCACCGCCTGCCGCGCAGTTCCATCGAAGCGGTGGGTCGGGCGGTTGTGGCAGTCGGTGCACTCCATCGTGCGCGTGCCGAGGGCCTTGGCGTGCCCCTCGTCGCCGGGCAGCACGTACTCGGTCTTCACCTTGCCGTCTTCCATCACGGTGATCTTGCCGATCTGCGTGCGCTTCTCGTCGAGGTACTCGTAGACGACGCTGCGGTTGGGCGCGAGGTGCGAGTGGATGCCGGTGTACTTGCCGCTGCGCGCATCCAGCCCGCCGACGTGATCGATGAGCACGTTGAACGACGGCGCGTTGTCCACCGTCGGCTTGTAGTGCGGCATCATCTTGGGGACGTCGCCGATGTAGCGCGCGGGCGAGTGGCAGTTCTCGCAGGTCTCCGCGTTCGAGCGCATGTGCGCGACCGGCGCGGGGATGGGCCGGTGGTAGTTGTTCAGCACCACCCCGAGCAGCTGGTGCATGCCGTTGAGCTTGGCCGCGATGAGCGCGCCGCCGCCGGGACCGATGTGGCACTCGACGCACTGGACGTTCTGGTGCGGCGAGCGCTTGTAGGCCGTCCACTCCGGCTCCATCGGCGTGTGGCACGCGGCGCCGCAGAACTGCGGCGTGTCCATGTAGTTGATCGCGCGCACGCCGCCGATGGCGACGAGCACCACGTTGACCACCGTCAGCGCGCCGACAAAGAGGATCAGCTTGCGCGCGCGCGGCTCGCGAATGGCGAGGATGAAGGCCTGGATGATCGGGTCAGGCTGGCTGGTGACCCCGGCGGCCGCGTGGCGGCGCTTCATCCAGCGATCGACGAAGAAGCCGATCGGGATGAGCAGCAGCCCGCCGACGAACATCATCAGGAAGAGCATCGCGAAGATGCCGCTGTACGGGTTGCTTCGGACGCCAAACGTCTCGATCAGCGCGAAGACGATGATGCCGAGGCTGGAGATGGTGGTGGTGACCGTCCCCAGCAGGGTGATCCAGTTTGCCCAGAGGCGGGGCATGAACGACATGAGCCAGCGCATGTGGAACCTCGCGAGTGTGAACGAGTCCTCGCGGGTGCATTCCTCGTGCCCGCACCGGCCGGGGCGGCGTCGCGCAAGAAGTGCGTGCGCGCAAAATGAGCGCGTGATTTCTGCGTCGGACTCGGCCGATCTTGCGCCCGGGCAACCAGCGGAGAGGCAAGAGGTGCAATAAGGAGCCGCGGCCCGCTGTTTTCGTGGTCCGGCTCTTGCTCCCTGCACCGGGCGGAGGCCCTCAAGATGAATTTCCGAAAGCCGCTGCTCCTCGCCAGCACCGCCCTGCTGCTCTCGGCGTGCGAGCGCGACACCGTGACCCACGTGCGCGTGGGCAAGAGCCTCGAGGCTCCCGCTGCGCCCGAGATGGCCGGCCCGCCCGGGATGGGCGCGGCTCCCCCAGGCATGGGCGAAGGCGCGGTGCCGCCGAACCCCGCGGCCGGGCTCGAGGCCGCCGATCGCCTGCAGTGGACGCTGCCGGCCGGCTGGACCGCGAAGATGGAGACCGGCATGCGCTACGCGACGATCAAGCCCTCGGGCGCGGGCAAGGTGGAGGTCTCGGTGGTGATGCTGCCTGGTCCCGCGGGCGGCGAGCTCGCCAACGTGAACCGCTGGCGCGGGCAGCTCGGGCTGGCCCCGATCGACGACGCCCAGCTGGCCTCGCTGCGCAAGCCGATGGAGACTTCGGCCGGCGCGCTGGAGCTGTTCGACATGGTGAGCGAAGGAACCGAGAAGTCGCGCACGCTGGCCGCGGTGCTCGCCACCGAGAGCGGCAACTCCTGGTTCGTGAAGATGACCGGCGGCGCCGAGGCCGTCCGCGCCCGCCAGGCGGAGTTCCTTCGCCTGCTCAGCTCGCTGCGGTTCGGCGATGGGGAGAAGCCGTGACCAGCCCAGATCGTCCGTCGTCCGCGGCGCCGAGCGCCGTCACCGCGCCGGCCACGCCCAAGGCCCTCTCGCAGAAGAAGCGCGCGACCGCGCTGGAGCTGGTCGTCGACGCGCTCTGCTCGCTCAAGCTCGCCATCGCCTGCCTCGCGCTGCTGATGGTGCTGGTCGTCTGCTGCACGCTCGCGCAGGTGAACCTGGGCACGCACGGCGCGGTGAACATGTTCATGCGCAGCTTCCTCGTCTGGTGGAAGCCCGAGGGGATGACCTTCTCGGTGCCGATCTTCCCGGGCGGCGCGCTGGTGGGCGGCGTGCTCGGCGTGAACTTGATCTCCGCGCAGATCCGCCGGCTCGCGTTCACCGCCAACAAGATCGGCCTGTGGCTGGTGCACGCGGGGCTGATTCTTCTCGTCGCCGCCGAGTTCGTCTCGGCCGCGATGCAAGTCGACGCGCGCATGCCCATCGAGGTGGGCCAGACGAGCAACTTCGTCGAGCGTCCGGACGACTACGAGCTGGCCATCGTCGACTCCACCGACGCGCAGTACGACGATGTCTACAGCGTGCCGGACACGCTGTTGCGCAACGGCGCGACCATCCCCATCGACGGCACGCCGCTGGTGGTCCACGTCGTCGCCTACCACCGCAACGCGCACATGACCCGGCGCGCGCCGACCGATCCGCCCGCCATCGCCAACCGCGGCATCGGCAGCGACATCACCGTCACCGACGCGCCGCCCGAGACGAGCGAGGACGCGCGCGACAACCCGACCGCGCTGGTCGAGTTCACCGCCGGCGGCAAGAGCTACGGCACCTGGCTCGCCGCGGCCGGCCTGGGCGCGCCGCAGTCGTTCGTGCACGAGGGGCGCACCTACGCCATCTCCGTGCGCCCGCGCCGCGAGTACCTGCCCTACTCGATCACGCTCAAGAAGTTCAGCCACGACGTCTACGCTGGCACCGACATCCCGAAGAACTTCTCCAGCCTGGTGCACCTGGTCGACCCGGTGCACGGCGAGGAGCGCGACGTGTTGATCTTCATGAACCAGCCGTTGAGATTTGCGGGGCGCACGTTCTATCAAGCGAGCTTCGGCAAGAACGACACGCTCTCCATCCTGCAGGTCGTGAAGAACCCGGGCTGGACGCTGCCGTATCTTTCCTGCGCGCTGGTCACGCTCGGTCTGCTCATCCATTTCGCCATCAGCCTCGCGCGCAGCCAGCGCTCGCGGGCGCGGCTCTCCCTGGCAACTCCGAAGGCGGCAGCATGAACAAGCTCAAGGCATCGCTCCCCTGGCTCGTCGGTCTCATCGCCGCCATCGGCGCGGCGGCGGGGCTGATGGGCCCCGACAAGGTCCGCGGCTTCGAGGTCGAGCGGTTCATGAAGCTGCCCGTGCTCGAGGGCGGGCGGGTCAAGCCGCTCGACTCGATCGCGCGCAACTCGCTGCTCGTCATCCGCAGCCAGCAGAGCTTCCGCGACGGCGACCACACCGTCACCGCCGACGAGTGGCTGCTCGACGTGCTCTTCAACCCGAAGGTGGCCAACGAGCAGCCGGTGTTCGTGATCAACGACCCGGACGTGCTCGGCCTGCTCGGGATCAAGCAGACCTCGGACCGCTACTTCTCGTTCAAGACCATCTCGCCGCACCTCGAGGAGATCGAGAAGCAGGCGGACCTCGCGCACCCGATCGAAGCGAAGGCGCGCACGCGCTTCCAGTCGGCCATCGCGAACTTGTTCGACCGGCTGTACCTCTACTACCGGCTGCAGCACACCTTCGAGGTGCCCGAGTTTGGCGGGCTCGCCGAGGAGATCGCGGCGCGCGACGAGTCGGCGGCGCTCTCGCGGCACAAGGCGCTCACCGAGCTGTCGCTCTTCCGCGCGCTGCCCGGCGACGCCGAGGGCAAGTGGCGCAACGTGGGCGAGGCGCTGCGCGATGCGCGGGCCGGTCAGCCGCTCGATCGCGGGCTCGCGCCGCTGGCCCGCGCGGGCGCGGCGTGGGTCGCGCAGAATCCGGCGGCGTTCAACGAGGCGACCGCGGAGCTGCTCGCCACCGCGCGGCCCTCGGAGCTCGCCCAGGCGACGCGCGAGCAGATCTTCAACCTCGCCGAGCCGTTCTACGCGGGCATGGTCCTCTACGTCTTCGCGATGCTGCTGCTCTTCGCGTCGTGGGCGTGGCAGCCGAAGATTCTCCAGTCCTCGGCCTACGCGGTGCTGCTGGTCGGCCTCGCGGTGCACACCGCGGGTCTGGTCGCGCGCATCGTGCTGCAGGGCCGCCCGCCGGTGACGAACCTCTACTCGTCGGCCATCTTCGTCGGCTGGGCCGCGGTGGTCCTGGGCGCGATCATGGAGCGCCTCTACAAGAAGGGCTTCGGCACCGCGGTCGCCGGGGCGGCCGGCTTCGCCTCGCTGATCATCGCGCACCACCTCGCCGCCGACGGCGACACCATGGAGATGATGCGCGCGGTGCTCGACTCGAACTTCTGGCTCGGCACGCACGTCGTCACCATCACCATCGGCTACAGCGGCACGTTCCTCGCCGGCGCCATCGCCATCGGCTGGACGCTGCGCCGCCACATCGCGAAGAACCCCGACCCGGCCACCGACAAGGCGCTGGTCGGCATGGCGTACGGCACCGTCTGCTTTGCGATGCTCTTCAGCTTCGTCGGCACCGTGCTCGGCGGCATCTGGGCCGACCAGTCGTGGGGCCGCTTCTGGGGCTGGGATCCGAAAGAGAACGGCGCGCTGCTGATCGTCCTCTGGAACGCGATCATCCTGCACGCGCGCTGGGGCGGCTACGCGCGCGCTCGCGGCCTGATGGCGATGGCGATCTTCGGCAACATCATCACCTCGCTCTCCTGGTTCGGCGTGAACATGCTCGGCGTCGGCCTGCACTCGTACGGCTTCATGGACAAGGCCTTCTGGGCGCTCATCGCGTTCGGCGCGACGCAGGTCTTCTTCATCGGGCTCGCGCTCTTGCCGCCGCGCTTCTGGAGCAGCCGGACCGCGCCGGGCGCGGGCGGGACGACGCCGGCCGCTGCGCACTAGAAGCCAGGCTCGCCGGGGCCCCACCCCGCTGCGGCGGGACGGCGCACGCGAAGAAGAGGCAGCGCCCACGCGGCGTCGAGAGCGGCCAGCGCCGCTCCCGGCGCCGCTTCTTTCTTGCCGGGCACGCTCGACAAAAAAGCGCGCGGCCCCCGCGCCGGACGAAACCGGACGCGAGGGCCGCGCGAGCACAGCGCCGCTGCCGGCGGCTACTTCAGCGTGCGGATGTACGCGACGAGCGCGTCGATCTGGGCGGCGTCGAGCTTGTCGGCGAACGCGTCCATCTCCTGCTTCTTGCCGTCCTTGGTGCGGTTGACGCCCTTGGAGATGGCGTCCTTGATCTGCGCGTCGGTGTGCGCCTTCTGCCAGGCGGGCGCGGTGTAGTCGCCGATGGCCATCTTCGCGCCCTGGTCGGTGGCACCCTTGCCATCGGCGCCGTGGCAGGAAGCGCACTTCGCCTTCCAGGCGCGCTCGGTCTTCTTGTCGACCTCGGCGCGCGCGCCGGCGAGGGGAATTGCCAAAGAGAGCGCCGCTGCGATCATCCAGTTCTTCATGGTGTGGGAAGCCTCCGCGGGCCGAGGTTTTCGGCCCGACGCACGGTCTCTTTTCAAGTTCCGCGCCGCTCGCGCAAAAGGCTGGGGCGAGCCGCACAGGCTGCGCGGCCCGGATCGACGGGACCGCTCGCGCACGATTTGCGGCGTACGGCCAGCGGCGCAGATTTTACCGGGCGGAGGGACCCGGCGAGGCGCCACCGGACTTTGCGTGCGAACGCATCTCTTGCAGCAGCGCGCGGGCGGCGCGCGGAATGGCGGAGAGGAGCGCATCGGCGTCGGCAGCGGTCGCGGCCTGCGCGGCGAGCGTGCGGCCGCTGCGCGTGTCGACCAACCGCAGCGAGAGCGAGAGCGGCCCGCCCGCGCGGGTGAGCGTCTCCTGCACCACCTCGTCCGCGCCGAGCAGCCGGCCGAGCGCCTGGCAGTCGTCGTCGGCGCAGCGGTCGAGCAGCTCGGGGTTCGCGCTGGCCAGCTCTTGCATCTCGTCGCGGGTCATCACCTTCGCCGCGGGGGCCTCGGCGGCGAGCGCGCGCCGGAGCGCCTCGGAGAAGCGGGCCCGATCACCGACGGCGGCGCGCTCCTCCGCAGGCAGCGAGATCTTCGCCTCGAGCACCGCGATCAGCTCGCGCGCCGCCGGCCGCGCGGAGGGCACTGCCACGGGACCGGCGAGGAGCAGCAGGGCGAGCCCAAGCGCGCTGTGCATGGCGTTGACGACCTCCAGCGCAAAAATTTCAGCAAGCGACATGCCGCGCGCCTGGACGCCTGAGACCGGACTATGCGCGGCTCGGAGAAGCGGCAGAGATTGCGCGGCGAAGACCGGCTGCCGCCTCGTGCAGTCGGACTCTTGCGGGGCACAGGAGTTGCGTGTGGTGGCGGCATGCATGCGCAGCGCGCGCCGCTCTGGGTGGCACCACGATGGGGAAGGCTCGCGCTGGCGGCGACGCTCGCGCTGACGTCGTCGGCACAGGCCGCCGAATCGATTGCGAACGCCTCCGCGGCCGCGAGCACCTCCGCTCCCGCGGCGCTCGCGGTGCCGCCAGCCGCTGGCGCCGATCTCCACGACTGCCTGAGCTGCCACCACCCGCTCACCGACGGCCGCGCGATGCACATGCCGCTCAAGCGCGGGAGCGAGAGCTGCACGCAGTGCCACGCGCCCGCGAAGGACGCGCCGGCCGGCAAGTGCCTGAGCCCGGTCGCGTCGGCGTGGAAGCTCACGGCCGAGCAGCCCGCCCTCTGCGCGCGCTGCCATGACACCACCGCTGTCGGACCCGCCGCGCTGCCGACCGCGAAGGATCCGCACGCGCACCAATCGCCGATGCGCGTGTGGGGCCTCGGCCCCTGGCACCCGGTGATCAAATCGTCGGGCTGCACCGCCTGCCACGACCCCCACGCCTCGAGCAATCCCTCGCTCACCAAGATCTGGCCGGTGGAAGCGCTCTGCACCAAGTGCCACGCCAAGTACGACGACGCCGCGTTCATCCACACCGCCGTGAAGAAGGGAGACTGCCTCGGCTGCCACACGCCGCACGCGAGCGAGTCCAAGCCGCTGCTGCTCGCGCAGCGTCAGGAGCTCTGCTTCGGCTGCCACAAGCCGGCCGATCTGCTGAAGGAGAAGACGCACCACGCGCCGGTCGCCGAGGGGCGCTGCCTCACCTGCCACGACCCGCACGAGTCCGACGAGGTCGCGCACCTGGTCGCCAAGGGCAAGGCGCTCTGCATGACCTGCCACGCCGTCGCGGCCAAGCCGTCGCCCGAGGGGACCACGCCGGCGGTGCGCATCGATCTCAGCAAGAAGCTGGTGCACAAGCCGGTGGCGAGCGGCGACTGCCAGGACTGCCACACGCAGAGCCACAGCTCGGAAAACGAGGGGCTCCTGCTCAAGCCGGTCGCGCAGACCTGCTTCCGCTGCCACACCAAGTTTGACGAGCTCTACAAGTTCCAGCACACGGCAGCGAAGGACGGCAAGTGCGTCGCCTGCCACGACCCGCACTCGTCCGACAACCAGGGCCTGCTCAAGAGCGGGAGCATCAACACGCTCTGCTTCAGCTGCCACAAGGACAACATGACCAACCGCGAGTGGGTGCACGCGCCCATCTCGTCGGCGAAGGGCTGCGCCTCCTGCCACGACGCGCACGGCGGCGACTACGCGAACAACCTGAGCGACGGCGAGGGCGATGCGCTCTGCCTGAGCTGCCACAAGGGCGTGGGCGCCTCGGTGAAGGTGAAGCACAAGGCGCTCGAGAAGGGCTGCGCGCAGTGCCACGACGCGCACGCGGCCGATCAGCCCGACGGTCTGAAGATGGCGACCAACGCGCTCTGCATCTCGTGCCACGCGGCGCAGGCGGACGGCGCGCACGTCGGCGCGATGAAGGGCGGCAAGCCGCACCCGGTCTCGGGCCCGCCCGACACGCGGCGCGACGGCAAGGCGCTCTCCTGCACCAGCTGCCACGACCCGCACGGTTCCGACCATCCCAAGCTGCTGCGCAAGGGGAACAGCGCGGCGGAGAGCTGCGCGCAGTGCCACGCGGCGAAGACTTTGTAGGTCGCAGCAAACTTTGCGTCCCGAGTGAGAGCGAGGCAGCCGTGCGCGCCGTCGAAGGTCTCCAGCGAAGTCGGGTGACGCTCGCGGCCGCGCCTTTCGCGGGCCCGCTGCGAGCGCGCGCGGACGGCCTGCGCGTCGCGCGCGCGCCGGACGCTTGGCTCATGGGTTGCAAAATCCGATTGCAGAGGAGGCGCCCGAATATGTTGTGTTCGACCGATCGCGCCGCGCTCCTCGGGTCTGCCGCGCCATGAGCGCGCTCCTGGCGCTGCTGCTGTCGGCCGCCGCGGCCGCGTCGACTCCGGCCGCTTCGGCGGCTGGCGCGGCGCCGCCGCCGGCGGGCAACAACACCGCCGCGGTCAGCGCGCCTGCGCCCGACGCGAGCGACGCCGGGAGCGATGCGGGCACCGCCGCCGCTCTGCCCGCGGCGCCCGCAGCTGCACCCTCGCCTGCGCCCGCCGTCGCGCCCGCGGCGATCGCGGCCGACGCGGGCGTCGTCGAGGCCGCGCCCGTCTCGCGGCCCAGCTACAGCTTCTTCTCCACCGAGGAGTTCCGCGAGCGCCGCTCCACCGTCGCCGACGAGAACGACGCGCTCGCGCGCCTCTCCATCGACGCCTCGCGCACCAGCGCCGACGACAAGCTGATCGCCACCGTCGGGCTCGGCCTCTGGTGGGACATCAGCGGCGCGCCCGCGGCCGACTCGCTCAACGCGTTCAACTCGATCCACAGCTCGACCGACTCGCCGCTCTGGCTCGATGTCTACCGGCTCAACCTCGAGTACCGGCCGGGCGGCGCGCTGCAGCTGGTGCGCATCGGCCGGCAGGACGCCGAGCACGGCACGCCCGCCACCTTCGACGGCGCCGACCTCGAGGTGAACCTGGGCACGCCGCGCGTGCAGCTCTTCGCGTTCGGCGGCCGCACGGTGCACTTCTTCGAGATCGATCCCAAGGTCTTCCAGGACTGGATCGGCAGCGCGGGCATCGACGTGCGCATCACGCAGAGCCTCAAGGTCGAGTTCGACTACCGGATCCTGCGCGACGGCGTGCCCATCATCGACGGCGCGAGCCAGACCGCGGTCACCCAGCTGGTCACCGACAACACCTACGGCGGCACGCTGCAGTGGCGCCTGGGCGGCTGGCTCAAGGCGCGCGCGTGGGTGCGCGGCATCAACGACGCGCTCGAGTCGGTGGGCCTGGCGGCGCGCGCGGAGTCCGCGGAGCACCTGCTCGGCATCGAGCTCAAGGGCGACCTGCAGCCAGCGACGCTCAACCAGCTCGACGAGCTCGACAACGCCTACTACCTCACGCTGGGCCCGAGCCTGCCGCACTTCAAAGGCAGCCTCGACGCCTGGAAGGACTTCGACGCCAGCGCCGGCGACTTCAGCGCGCACTTGGGCGGGCAGCTCCGCCAGCTCATCTCCGACGCGGAGACGCCGTTCAACCGCAACCTGCTGCGCGGGTATCTGCTCTTGAGCGGCGCGAAGCTGGGCGGCACCGAGATCTACGTCACGCTCAACGGCGAGTACGATCGCGACGGCCTGCACGGCACCGACGGCACGCTCACCGGCACCGGCAGCATCGGCTGGGCGCACAAGAGCGTGCGGCTCGAGGCGGGCACCTACTTCCAGCGCTGGCGCTACGTCTACTTCGCGCAGCCGGAGGAGCTCGCCAACGTGCGCGGCTACTACGTCGACGCGAGCTTCAAGTACCGCTGGCTCACCGTCCGCGGCCGGTACAGCTACGAGATCTTCGACCGCATCCTCCAGACCTTCACCGCCTCGCTGTCCCAAGCGTTCTGACCATGTCCCGTGCCTCGCTCGCGCTGCTCGTGCTGCTCTTCGCCGCCGGCCCCACGCCAGCCGGCGCGGCCGACTTTTCCCACGCTGCGCACCTGGCGCGCGGGCTCGAGTGCGCCGCCTGCCACGAGGTGAAATCGGCGCCCGCCCGGCCGCACCTCAACCTCGAGAACGGCTGCGTGAAGTGCCACGAGAGCGGCGCGCCGCAGAGCCAGCCGCTGCCGACGCAGCGCCACCTCGACGCGGTCTTCCCGCACACCGCGCACGCGAAGTTCGCCTGCACCACCTGCCACCTCGGCGTGACCGACGACAAGATTCCCCCGGGCGGCGGGCCGGTGCTGACGCAGCAGCAGTGCGCCTCCTGCCACGCGGAGCAGCACGTCGGCGTCTCGTCGAACGCGTGCGAGCGCTGCCACGGCGAGGACCGCACGAAGGTGCGGCCGGCGACGCACGGGCCGAACTGGAGGAAGACCCACGGCGCCGAGGCGGCGTGGCGCACCGCGGACGACGAGCACGGGCAGGACTGCCGGCAGTGCCACTCGAAGAGCTCGTGCACCGAGTGCCACGACGTGATGGCCCCGACCGATCACACCGGCCTGTGGCGCATGCAGGCCCACGGCATCGCCGCCGAGTGGGATCGCGATCGCTGCAAGACCTGCCACGAGACCGCGACGTGCGTGCGCTGCCACCAGGTCACCGAGCCGATGAACCACGCAGGTCCGTGGCTGCAGCTGCACGGGCTCGCTGCCGGCGCGCGCGTGAGCGAGTCGTGCAGCGTCTGCCACCAGCCGGCCTGGTGCGCGGCGTGCCACGCCGCATCGACGAGGCCTTGAGCCATGACTCTCTCTCCTGTCAGAGCGCTCGCCGCCGCCGCTGCCCTCGCGCTTGCCGCGTGCGGCACGCAATCGCTCGGCACCGGCCAGCCGGCCGAGGTCACCTGCCACACCTGCCACGGCAGCGCGGACAACAACGCGCCGCCCAAGTCGGTCAACGGTGCGACCTCGACCACCGACCCCGCGGTGGGCGCGCACCAGAGCCACCTGCACGACTCGGCGCTGCGCCAGGCCATCGCGTGCAGCGAGTGCCACCCGGTGCCGACCAGCGTGACCTCGCCGGGCCACAACAACGGCACCACCGTGATGCTCTTCGGGCCGCTCGCCACCGCGAACGGCGCGACGCCCGTGTGGGATCGCCCTTCGACCAGCTGCTCCGCAAGCTACTGCCACGGCGCGACGCTCTCGGGCGGCACCAACAAGATCCCCAACTGGACGGTCGTCGACGGCACGCAGGCCGCGTGCGGCACCTGCCACGGCGACCCGCCGCCGCTGCCGCACCCGCCGCGCAGCGACTGCAACTCCTGCCACCCGCTCACCGTGAAGCCCGACGGCACCATCGATGTCGCCGGCGGCCACCACATCAACGGCGTGCTCGAGGTGGTGACCGCCCAGTGCAACACCTGCCACGGCAACGCGGTCAACGCGGCGCCGCCCATCTCGGCGCACGGCGCGACGGCGACCACCGACCTGGGCGTCGGCGCGCACCAGTCGCACCTCGTCGACGGGCCGCTGCGCAAGGCGGTCGCGTGCAGCGAGTGCCACACCGTCCCGGCCTCGGCCAGCACGCCCGGGCACATCGTCGACGGCCCCGCGCCGGTGAACTTCGGCACGCTCGCCAGCAGCGGCGGCTCGGTGCCCGCGTGGGATCGCAACAGCGCCACCTGCTCGAACGTCTACTGCCACGGCGCGATGGCGCCCGGCGGGAGCAACAAGGTGCCGCAGTGGACCCGCGTCGACGGCACGCAGGCCGCGTGCGGCACCTGCCACGGCGACCCGCCGCCCTTCCCGCACCCGGCGCGCAGCGACTGCAACGCGTGCCACCCGCTGACCGTGCTCGCCGACGGCAGCATCGACGTCGCCGGCGGCCACCACATCGACGGCGTCATCGACGTGGGCACCACCTGCTCGAGCTGCCATGGCAGCGCCGCCAACGCCGCGCCGCCGATGGCGACCACCGGCGCGACCGCGACCAGCGACATCCGCGTCGGCGCGCACCAGAGCCACTTGAACGACAGCGCGGTCCGCAAGGCGCTCGACTGCACCGAGTGCCATGTGGTGCCCACGTCGATCGGCTCGCCCGGCCATGTCGTCAGCGGACCCGCGCCGGTGACGTTCGGCTCGCTCGCCACCAGCGGCGGCTCTTCGCCGGTGTGGAACCCCGACCCGACCACGCCGACCTGCTCGAACGTCTACTGCCACGGCGCGCAGCTCACCGGCGGCGCAACCCAGACACCGGTGTGGACCCAGGTCGACGGCACGCAGGCGCAGTGCACCAGCTGCCACGGCGCGCCGCCGCCCTTCCCGCACCCGGCGCGCAGCGACTGCAACAGCTGCCACCCGCTCACCGTCAAGCCGGACGGCACCATCGACGTCGCCGGCGGCCACCACATCGACGGCGTGCTCGACGTGAGCGTCAACTGCTCGAGCTGCCACGGCAGCGCCGCCAACGCCGCGCCGCCGATGGCCACCACCGGCGCCACCTCGACCACCGACGTGCGCGTCGGCGCGCACCAGTCGCACCTCGTCGACGGGCCGATGCGCAGCGCGCTCGCGTGCAGCGACTGCCACGTCGTGCCCTCGTCGATCACCTCGCCGGGCCACGTCGTCGAGGGGCCCGCGCCGGTGGCCTTCGGCGCGCTCGCGACCACCGGCGGCTCGGCCCCGGTTTGGGATCACGCCACCGCGACCTGCTCGAACGTCTACTGCCACGGCGATCAGCTCGGCGGCGGCACCAACCGCACGCCGCGCTGGACGCTGGTCGACGGCACGCAGGCCTCGTGCGGCACCTGCCACGGCAATCCACCGCCGGCGCCGCACCCGCAGAACCCGAGCTGCAACCAGTGCCACCCGCTCACGGTCAACCCCGACGGCACCATCAACATCGCCGGCGGCCACCACATCAACGGCGTGCTCGAGGTCGTCTCGCCGTAGGCGCGCCGCGGAGTCGGGTGGCCGCCATGCTCGGACAGTTGCTCTGCGCACGCGTGCGCTCCCGTTCATTCCCGCTCGGCCTGCGCCGCTGCGCGCGGCGGCCCCCACCGGCGCTCCGCGGCTTGTGAACGCGGGACAAAGCAGACGCGTGGAGCCGCGCGGTGAGGTCGCCCTTGGTGGACGCGCTTGAAGATCAAAGCGCGGCGCGAACGGACGAGGCGCGGGTCCAGCGAAGAGGTCGAGCGCGCGCTTGGGGTCGCGCGCGATCGAGCAGACGACGCGGCAATCCGTGCGTCGAACACCCGAGCGCCTCATCGACGAGCGGCGCAGGCGTGCGGTCCCAACGAGCGATCGGCGCGAATGCGGGCGAGACATGCGCGCACACACCCCACAGAAGAGCGCATGACTTTTGGGGGGCTCGGTCACAAGCCCGTGAGGTTGCCGATCGGGGCAGCCGGGCGCGGCGCGTCCGGAGCGCATCGCCCAACCCCGGACCGGACGGCCCGCGGACGAGTCGCAAGCAGCGCCAGGAACGACGAGGCGCCGCACCGTTTGAGTCCAGCAACGAGGAGCGACGCAGCGACGCGCCGCGAATCGGCCGCGGCGCGACGGGAGAGGTTGCGAGATGCGCTCTAGTACCAGAGCCCGCCCGGCTGCGGCGGCGACGCGTTCGGGTTGCCCCATGGCGCGGCCGTCGCTGAGAGCACCGCGGAGACGAACGGCGGGTTGTGCGCGCCCAGGCTCGCGTCCTGCTCGATGAGCTCGTAGTTCCAGATCGCCTTGAAGAGATTCCCGTTGGGCGCGAACAGCAGGTTGCCGTTGGCGTCCTGCACGCTGCCGAGGTTCACCGAAAAGGTGTCGAGCACGGTGCTCACGCCAGCGAACGAGACGGTGATCGGGTTGGCCAGGTGGATGAGCGCGGTGGTGGTGCGGCCCGGCGTGACCACCAGCGAGGCGATCGCGTCGCTCGAGACATCGACGCTCGCCGGCGACGAGTTGGTCTTGCCGCAGCTGCCCAGTCCGGCCGCGCAGCCCGGCATCGCGTCGGTCATCGAGCCCACCGGGAAGTTGAGCACGCCGCTGTCGCGCCAGCTGCCGTAGCCGGCGGGCGCGGAGTAGACGCCGCTGGTGTCGCTGAGCCGCGCGAGCACGGTGGCGTTGATGCGGCTGAGCACCAGCGCGAGCCCGTCCCGCACCGACTGCTGCAGCGCCGCGCCGTCGACGTTCGCCGTCCCGGCCGCGTGGCACTTGGCGCACAGCTGCGGCACCTGCGCGTCGGTGATGGCGAACAGGTGCGTCGCGGTGGCGGGCGCGCCGTGGCTCAGGTAGCTGCCGGGATTGTTCGTCATGTGGCAGCCGACGCAGGTGTCCTTGATCGCCGCGTGCGGCGAGATCACCGGCGTCGAATTGGCGAGGAAGTAGGCGTTGTGCCCGGCGAAGACGTCGCCCTGGTTCGCCTCGTGCGGCGCGCCGAGCGCGGTGAGCTTGCTGCCGAGGTTCGCGTAGTTCGCGCCCGCGGCGCTCGCGGCCGCCACCAGCGCGGAGTTCGACGCGCCCGGGTTCGAGCCGATCCAGTCGCTGTCCTCGTGCAGGTACGCGCGCGCCGCCGCGCCGGTCGAGCTGCTCGCGTTGTACGCGCCGTTGCGGCTGTTGTGGCAGGTGATGCAGATCGCGCCCGCGCCCATGCTGGTCGCGGCGAATCCGCTCGGCAGCAGCGCGACGCTGTCCCAGACGCGCAGCTGGTACTCGTCCTCGCCGGTGACCGGATCGACCGCGTCGCGGTGCGGATCGTGGCAGGCTTGGCAGCTCTGCGGCTGCACGTTGGCCAGCGTGATCTGCCCGGCCGCGAGCTGCGCGGGCGCGAGCGTGCCGACGTTCCCCGCCGCGAGGTTGCTGACGTACTCGGTGAAGCCCTGCGCGGTGTGGCAGCGGCCGCACGACGAGTTGAGCTGCTCGACCGTGGCGTTGCCGAACGCGGGCCCGCCGTCGACAGCCTGCAGGCCCTCGCTCTGCGCGATGGCGGTGTTCGAGTGTCCCTTCTGATCGTCCGGGTTCAGCGTCGCCCACTCCGAGTAGCGGTGGTGCGTGGTCCCGGCCGCGTGGCAGGTCGCGCACGATTCCGAAGCGTACGAGATGCGCGGCGACTGGAACGGCTCGAGCTGCGCCGCGCCGCCGTCGAGCGAGACCGCCGTCAGCGTGTGCCCGCCGCCCGCCGAGAGGCCGCCGTTTCCATCGCCCTGCGGGCCGTGGCAGCTCTCGCACTGGATGTTCGCGAGCTTCGCCACCGGCGCCGGCACCGCGTCCCAGTTGCCCGGCGCGATCACCGACGGGTACGTCCACGGCGGCTCCATCCGCGCGGCCACCTGGCTTAAGCCGCCCGCGGCCGGGTTGGTGTTGCCGGTGTCGAACCCGACCGAGTGGCAGCCCAGGCACGACTCGCCCGAGGAGAACCCGGCGACGCCGTTCATCGAGTAGGTCAAGTGCACCGCGTGCTTGGTGCCGGCCCACGGCGTGAACTCGTCGACGGCGAGGCCGTTCTGCTGGTGGCAGCTGGTGCAGATCTGGTTGAAGCCGAACGGCACGGTGCCGTTCTGCGTGCTGGTCGCGGTCGAGCCGGGCACCGCGATCACCCCGACCCAGCTGCCCGCGTAGATCGTCACGCTGTTCGCGCCGAACGACGCCACGTAGGCGCCGCCGACATCGGGCACGAACGAGGGGAAGCGCGCGCCAGGCAAGTCGAGCGCCGCCGAGGAGCCGGGCGGCACCGCGAGAGTCCAGAGCGCGCCGCCGGGGGATGCGCCCGCGTTCAAGTAGACGCGCGTGCCGATGGCCGCGCTCTGCGTCCCGTTCTGCAGCGAGGCGGCGGCGACGCTCACGCTCGCGGTCGCCGTCTCGCCAAATCCGTCGTCCACCGTGACCGTCGCGGTGGTGCTGCCGCTGGTGTCGTCGAGGATCGGCAGCAGGCCGAACGCGTTGGGAATCGCGTAGCCCGAGGTCCAGTTGCCCGCGTCGACGCTGCCGTGCGGGGCGTTGGCGTCCGCGAGCGACGGCGTGGTCAGCGAGCCGGTCGGCCCGCTCCCGCTCACGCTGCCCAACCCGTAGGTGGTGCCGTTGCTCCACGTGTACGTCAGCTCGTCGCCGACCGGGCTGGTCGCGATCGCTTGGAGCGCCACGGTCGCGCCGTAGCCGATGTCGTTGCCCTGCGCGACCAAAGTGAGCGCGGGCCGCGCGCTCGCGCTCTCGCTCATCGAGACGGAGATGCTCACCGTCTGCATCGGCATCACGCCGATGAGCACCGGCGCGGGCGAGGTGAAGCCTGCCTTCGAAAAGGTGATGAGCGAATCGCCGACCGGCAAGGTCAGGCTCGCGCTCCCGTTCGCGTCGCTCGTCGCCGAGGCGGTGAGCCCCGAGCCGGCATCCGCGCTGATCGCCACTCCGTTCGTCGCCTCCGCCTGCACCTGGACGTCCGCGAGCGGCACGCTGGCCCCCGCGCTGCTGCTCTGGCTGATGGTGATCGATACGCTGCCGGCCGCCGCGGACTGCCCGGTCGCGCCGGTGCTGCCGGTGGCTCCGGTGTTGCCGGAGGCGCCGCTTGCTCCCGTCGCGCCGCTCGCTCCCGTCGCGCCAGTGGCTCCCGTCGCGCCGGTCGCGCCGGTGGGGCCGGTCGGGCCGGTGGGGCCGGTGGCTCCCGTGGGGCTCGTCGTACCGCAGCCGAGCAGCAGCGCGAGCGCCGCCGACCCGATCGCGCGAGCGACCGCGCGAGTCTGACTGTTCTTGGACGAAACCAGGTGCCGCATGGCCGTTCTCCGATGGCAGCGAGACGAAGCTGCTTGGACTTGCTCTCGCATCCGGCGTGCCAGCGATCTGCGTGGCACACCAAGCAACCGGCCCCCTCTGCGCGAGCAAAGGGGGCCGGGTGTGCTTCAACCTCGACTCTGGCGGGCTAGTACCAGAGGCCGCCCGGCTGGGCCGGGATGGCGTTCGGGTTGCCCCACGGCTCGAGCGTCGCGGACAGCACCGCCGAGACGAAGGGCGGGTTGTGGACGCCATAGCTGCCGTCCTGCGCGATCAGCTCGTAGTTCCAGTTCGCCTTCCAGAAGTTGCCGTTGGGCGCGAACAGGTTCTGCGGAGTCGCCGAGTTGTCGTTGAGGCTCGTCATCGACACGTTGAAGGTGCTCAGGTTGGTCGTGCCGCTGGCGAAGACGACCTGCACGGGGTTGGTGAAGGTCAGCTGCACCGTGACGCTGCGGCCGAAGGAGACCACCGCCGCGGTGACCGGGTTGGTCGCCGTGTTGATGGAGACGACCGCCGTGTTCTTCGCGTTGCAGCTCGGGTCGGTGCCCGTGGTGCAGCCCGGCGTGTTGTCGGTCAGGCCGCTCTTGGCGATGGTGACGATGCCGGTGTCGACCCAGGTGCCGTAGCCCGTCGGAGCCTTGTAGGCGCCGGTGGTGTCATTGATGCGAGCGATGACCGCGTTGCCGACCGCGCTGGCGACATCGGCGAGCCCGGCCTTGACCGAGGCCTGCAGCGAGGCGCCGTCCACGTTGGTGGTCCCTCCCGCGTGGCACTTCGCGCAGAGCACCGGCACGTCCGCGTCGGTGATGGCGAAGAGGTGCGTCGCCGTGGTGGTCGCGCCGTGGCTCAGGTACGTGCCCGGGTTGTTGGTCATGTGGCAGCCCGCGCAGGTGTCCTTGACCGCGCTGTGCGGAGAGATGACCGGGGTCTGGTTCTCGAGGAAGTAGGCGTTGTGGCCCTCGAAGACGTCGCCCTGGTTCGCCTCGTGCGGCGCGCCCAGCGAGGTGAACTTGGTGCCGAGGCCGGCGTAGTTCGTGTTGGGCGCCGCCGCCGCGGTGACCAGCGGCGTGTTGGACCCGCCAGGGTTCGAGCCGATCCAGTCGCTGTCCTCGTGGAGGTAGGCGAGCTTGGTCGAGCTGTCGGTGAGGCTCACGTTGTAGGCGCCGTTGCGGCTGTTGTGGCAGGTGATGCAGATGGCGCCCGCGCCCATGCCGCTGGCCGCGAAGCCGCCCGGCAGCAAGGGGACGTTGTCCCAGAAGCGCAGCTGGTGCTCGCTCTCGCCGGTGACCGGATCGACCGCCTCGTTGTGCGCATCGTGGCAGGCCTGGCAGGTCTGGGGCTGGATGTTGTTCATGTTGACCTGGTAGGGCGCCTGCTCGGTCGGCGTGAGCGAGCCGACGTTCCCCGCCTGGATGTTGGTCGCGTACTCGGTGTAGCCCTGCGCGCTGTGGCAGCGGCCGCACGAGGAGTTCAGCTCGTAGCCGCCGTCGATGGCCTGCAGCGCCTCGCTCTGCGCGATGGCCAGGTGCGAGTGGCCCTCGCCCGTGTCCGGGTTGAGCGTCGCCCACTCCGAGTAGTCGTGGTGGGTGGTGCCCGAGGCGTGGCAGACGCCGCAATCCTCAGCCGCGTAGGAGATGCGCGGCGACTGGAAGGGCAGCGCGACGCCGCTGACCTCGGTGAGGCCGTGGCCGGAAGAGTTCTGCGGACCGTGGCAGTTCTCGCACTGGATGTTGGAGAGCTGCTGCAGCGCCGCCGGCATCGCCGCCCAATTGCCCGGCGCGGGCGTCGCTGGATAGGTCCAGGGCGGATTCTGCGCCGCAGCGACCTGCGAGAATCCACCGGCCGCGGGGTTGCTGTTGCCGGTGTCGAAGCCGACCGAGTGGCAGCTCAAGCAGGACTCGCCCGAGGAGAAGCCCGCCACGCCGTTGAGCGAGTAGGTGAGGTGGACGGCGTGCTTGGTGCCGGCCCACGGCGTGAACTCGTCGATGGCGTTGCCGCCGAGGTGGCAGCCGGTGCAGGTCGCGTTGAAGCCGAACGGCACGGTGCCGTTCTGCGTGTTGGTCACCGTCACGCCCGAGCCGTCGATGGCGCCGACCCAGCCGCCCGCGTAGATGGCCATGGTCTTGGTGGTGCCGCCGTAGGTGAGCGCGGCAGTGTACGTGCCCGCCTTGTCCGGAACGAACGACGGGTAGATCGCCGCGGTGTTGTCGAGCGTCGAGCTGGAGCCGATCGGAGGCGTCAGCACCCAGGCGACCGTGCCGCCATCGGTGAGGACGCCCGTGCCCGCGTTCAGGTAGACGCGCGTGCCGACGGCCGCGTTGTGCGTGCCGTTCTGCGGAGAGGCGGCGGTGATGCTGACCGAGGCGCTGGTCGACTGGCCGTACCCATCGTTGACCGTGACGGTCGCGGTGGTGCTGCCGTTGGTGTCGCTCATCACCGGCAGGACGCCGAACGTGGCGGGGATGTTGTAGCCGGAGATCCAGTTGCCCGCGGCGATGCTGCCCTGGGGCGCGTTGGCCTGGAGGATGGTCGGCGTCTGGATGGTGCCGCTGGTGCCGGTGCCCGTGACCGTGCCGAGCCCGTACGCGCCGGTGTTCGCCCACTTGTACGTGAGGGTGTCGCCGAGCGGGCTGGAGGCGGTCGCGGTGACGGCGATGGTGTTGCCGTAGCCGATGTCGGTGCCGGCCGCGACGACGGTGAGCGTGGGCTTCGAGCTCGCCGACTCATTCATCGTGACCGAGACGTTCACCGTCTGCAGCGCGACCAGGCCGACCTGCACCGGCGCGGGCGGGGTGAAGCCGGCCTTGGCGAAGGTGATCTGGAAGATGCCGAGCGGGAGCGTCAGCAGCGCGTTGCCGTTCACGTCGGTCTGCGCGGTGACGACCAGGCCGGTCTGCTCGCTGGTGTCGATGGCGGCGCCGGTGGTGGTGAGCGCGAGCACGGTCACGCCGGTGAGCGGACCCGCGGCGGTGGTGCCGCCCGTGCCTTCGTTGACGGTGACGGAGACGGTCGCGCTGATCGGCGTGCTGATGCCGGAGGCGCCGGTCGAGCCGGTGGCGCCCGTATCGCCGGTGATGCCGGTCGCGCCGGTGTCGCCCGTCGCGCCGGTGGAGCCGTCGATGCCCGAGGGGCCGGTGGCACCCGTCGCGCCGGAGGGGCCGGTCGGCCCGGTGTTGCCATTGGCGCCGGTGGTGCCGGTCACGCCGGTGGAGCCGGTCGGTCCGGTGTCGCCGGCCGAGCCCGCGCAACCGATGGCGGCCGCGAGCGCGATGGCGATGGGCAGCAGATGGATCCTGCCGCGGGAGAAACCACTGTGGGACTGCGCATACGATTCAAGCATGACGATTTCCTCCACGGCTGGCAGACAAGGACTCGTTTCTGCGCAAGAGCATCTGGCGTGCCACCAGCGGCGATCGGTGCGGGCGATCCGCGTTGCCCGAGGGAAATCGTGCGATTTCTTGCGCCCCTTCCGCGCAGCCGGCGCACGGGTCGCACCCGCACAATTCGCGCGCAAGGCCGGCACGCGAATGATTTGCGCGGCGTAAAAATGAAGAGGCCGCGGCGCTCGGATCGAGCCGCCGCGGCCTCAAGATTTCGCAAACGGCCCGCTGCGCGGAGAGCGCGAGATGCGCTCGCCCGCGCCTGGCCTGGTCCAGCGCTTACGGCTTGGCGATGTGCGCGTCCTCGACCAGCACGTCGTAGTGGTAGCCCGCGCCGAGGTCGCGATCGAGGTGCACCACGCCGGTCAGCACGACCGTCTCGCCCACCGCCGAGGCGTCCTCGGTCGCGAAGGTGAGATCCGACGCCGCGTCCTTGCCGGTGCCGTCGCGCAGATGCAGCCAGTTCTTGCCCATCACGTGGTCGGTCTCCTTGACCACCTTGCCGCTGACGGTGACGACCTGGTCCTTGAGCGAGGCCTTCTTCGCGTAGACCTCGGCGATGCTGTGCGCGCCCTTGCCCTTGGCGCGCGGGACCTGGATGGGCGTGCCGTCCGGAGGGGGCGCGCGCGGCGAACCCATCTGCGGCGCGGCGCCCGCGGCAGGGGCCGCCATCGGCGCGTTCGGATCCATCGCGGCCTGCGCGAACATGCCGGCCTGGCGCGAGCCCGGCTGCGCGACCGCGCCGCCCGCCTCGAGCGTGCCGAAAGCGATGCGCGGCCAGGTGCGATCCATCGAGGGGCTCTTGAAGTTCTCCATCCACATCGCGCCGGCGATGCGCGCGGGCGCGCCCACCGCGATGTCGCTCTTGGGAACCGCGGCCCAGACCTCGCCGCTCTCCGTCTTCAAGCGCAGGTAGCTGTACTGCTTCGCATCGATCTTCTCGACCACCGTGCCGGCGAGGATGCCTTCGGGCGCGGCGGCCATCGGCGCGGGCGCGCCGGCGGCGGCCGGCTCGGGAGCGCGCGCGTTCGCGCCGCCCGCGGAGGCCGCGGGGATCACCGGCACCGCGCTGGAGGAGTTTTGTCCGCAGGCTGCGGCGAGAGCGAGAACGACGGCACACCAAGGATTGCAACGCATAGGAACGGCCTCCGATGAAACAGCCTCGATTGAGCCCACCCCGATTGCGAGAAGCGGGCCACGCCGCGCGGGCAAGCGCCACATATCGCGTCGGCCCCGCAGCGTCGACGCCCCCGGCCATCTGCCCTCGCAGGAAGCAGCGGCGCGCTCTCGAAGAACCCCCGTCTCTTCGCAGCGCGGACGCGGCTCGAAACTCTCTCGCCTATCTAAGGTGGACCGGCGAGCGCTCGCGCTGGACGACCTCTTGCAGAGCCTGCCCGCAGCGGGATCTCCGCGCGGGGAGCTGCTTTGCGGACGTTCAACTCCATCTCTCTAGAGAGCTGCGCCGCCGACCGCGAGCTGTTCGCGAACGCTCTATGCGGACGGCGCGGAACGGCGCCGCGCAATTTCTGCGGACGCGCAAATCCCGCCGCAAGAGATGCGCACTGGAGCGGCCGATGAGCGCGGCGGGTTCGAGCGAAGCTGAGCGCGCCACGCTGGCCGCGAGCCGGCGCGAGTTCATCCAGGTCGCGCGCAGCTTCTGGCTCATCCCCGAGATCATCCCGCCGCGCGAGCGCGACGACGTCGCCCTCCTTTACTGCTTCTGCCGCCACCTCGACGACGCGGTCGACGAGGCCCGCTCGAGCGACGAAGCGCGGCGCGCGCTCGAGCAGTTTCGTGGCGAGCTGCGCGGCACCAAAGCAGCGCGCCCGCTCGTCGCCGCGCTGCTCGCGCGCGCGCCGCAGAGCGGGCTGCCGCTCGCGTGCGCCGATTTTCTCCTCGGCGGAATGGAGTCGGACCTGGGCTTGGTTCGCTTCGAAGGCGATGCGGCGCTCTTGCGCTACGCGTACCAGGTCAGCGCGGCAGTGGGCCTGATGCTCGCGCCGCTGCTCGGCGTGCGGCCGGGCGAGTCCGCGCAGCGCGTGGTCGATCTCGGGCTCGCGCTGCAGCTGAGCAACATCGTGCTCGGCGTCGAGGGCGACGCCAGGCGCGGCCGCGTCTACCTTCCTGAGTCGCGGCTCGCGGCGGCCGGGCTCACCGCCGACGATGTGCTGCGCGCGCCCGGCGACGCGCGGCTCTTGCCAGTGCTCGCCGGTCTGGAGGGGCTCTCGCAGCGCTATTACCAGAGCGCGCAGGAGGGCGCGGCGCTCTGGCCGCTGCGCTACCGCCACGGGATCCTGCTGCTCGCCCAAGTCTATCGCGGCGCCGCGAGCGAGGTGGCGCGCGGCGCGCCCGCCCCCGCATCGCCCGCGCAGATCTCGCTGCGCACCAAGCTGCGCGGGATGGCCTCGATGCTCGCCTCCGCCGCGCGGCCGCGCACGCTTGGCCTGGCGCGTGCACCGCTCCACGACCCAGCGCTCCACCGCGCCATCGCCGGCTGGCCCGGCGCCAACCCACGCTCCGCACCGGAGGGAAATCCATGACCGCATCGCCCGCGATGACCGCGCCGCCGCTCGCCTCGGCGAGCCCCTCGCCCGAGTTCGACGTCGTCACCACGCAGATGGTGTTCAACACGCCGCCCGCCAGGACGTGGGAGCAGCTGATGTTCTACGAGCAGATCGACGCGCCGCCGCCGTTCTATCTGCGGATGCTCTTGCCGGTGCCGATCCGCACCGAGGGGCGCAAGTCGCAGGTCGGCGATCAGGCGCTCTGCATCTACAAGGAGGGCCATCTCATCAAGCGCGTCACGCAGGTCGAGCCGGGTCGGCTCTACGCCTTCGAGGTGATCGAGCAGGACCTCGCGGTCGGCAACGGGATGCGGCTCTCCAACGGCTCGTACACGATGCGCGAGATCTCCGGCGGCCGCACCGAGGTCTCGCTGCTCACCCGCTACTCGAGCCCGAAGCGGCCGCGCTGGCTGTGGGCGCCGGTCGAGGCCGCGGTCTGCCATCTCTTCCACCGCCACATCCTCTCGGCGATGCGCCGCAGCCTGCGCGCGGAGTGATCGCGATGCCTGCTCTGCTGCCGCCCATCTGGCTCATCCGCGTCGCCGTCGCCGGGGTCTGGCTCTACGAGGGCCTCTGGTGCAAGTGGCTCAACGGAGATCCGAACCAGCTCAAGGTCGTCGAGGCCGCGCCGATGGGAAAGCAGATCGGCCGCGCGTTCTTGTCTGCGCTGGGCGGCGTCGAGATCGCGCTCGGCCTCTGGGCGCTGAGCGGCCGCGCGCCGCTGCAGTGCGCGCTCTCGCAGTCGGTGCTGCTGATCACGCTCAACGCCAACGGGCTGCTCTGGTCGCGGCGGCTCATCCACGATCCGGCCGGCATGGTGGTGAAGAACTTCGCCTTCCTCGTGCTCGGCTGGGTCTCCGCGAGCCTGCCCGGGTGGCCGACGTGAGCGCGCTGACGCCGTGGGAGCGCGGGCGCTTTGACGCGCGCGGCGGCCCGCGCAAGGTGCTCTTCGGCCGCATGTATGAAGACGCGTCGATCGAGCTGGCCGCGTTCAAGCCGGGCGGCCGCGTGCTCTGCATCGCGTCGGCGGGCTGCACCGCGATGAAGCTCGCGCCCGCGCACGAGGTGGTCGCGGTCGACATCAACCCGGTGCAGATCGCCTACGCCGCGCGCCGCATCGCGGGCGAGCCGGCCGTGCACGGCACCGCCGAGCGGGTGATGGGCATCGGCCGCGCGCTCGCGCCGCTCCTGGGCTGGAGCGCCTCGCGCATGCGCACGTTCCTTTCGCTCGAGGACCCCAACGCGCAGCTCGCGTTCTGGAATCTGCGGCTGAACACCTGGCGCTTTCGCAGCGCCTTCGACGGGCTGCTCTCGATCACCGCGCTGCGCGCCGTCTACGACTCGCCCTTCCTCGCGTTTCTGCCGGTGCGCCTGGGGCAGGTGCTGCGCGGCCGGATGGAGCGCGCGTTCGCCCGCTTCCCCAACCGCACCAACGAATACGCGCGCGCCCTCTTTCTCGGCGAGATGAGCGCGGAGCCGCCCCCCGCGCGGGCGAGCGCGATCCAGCTCGTCCAGGCCGACGCGGTCGCGTATCTCGAGGCGCAGCCCGCCGGCAGCTTCGATGGCTTCACGCTCTCGAACATCCTCGACGGCGCGCCGCCCGAATTCGAAGCGCGCCTCGTCGCCGCGGTGAAGCGCGCGGCCGCTCCAGGCGCCATCTGCGTGCTGCGCAGCTTCCGCGAGCCGTCCGAGATGCGCGCGACCAACCGGGCCGCGGAGGACCGTTCGATGCTCTGGGGAGTCGTCGACGTGCGTCCCGCGGCGGAGCTGATTCAAGGGTAGATCGTCGTTCGCGCCGGGCGCGAAGGCGCAGCGAAAGGAACTTATGATCGCCATTCTCGCTCTCGGCTTCGCGATGGGTCTGCAGCACGCCCTCGAGGCGGATCACCTCGCGGCGGTGGCCACGCTCGCCTCGCGCCATGGCAAGGTGAGCGACATCGTCAAGCACGGGCTCACCTGGGGCCTGGGCCACACGCTGACCTTGCTCGCGCTCGCGGGCGCGGCCTTCCTGCTCGGCAACGCCATTCCGGACTCGCTCGCCAACGTGCTCGAGTTCTTCGTCGGCGTGATGCTGGCGGGGCTGGGCGCGCAGCTGCTCTGGAAGATGTGGCGCGAGCGCGTGCACGTGCATGTGCACCGCCACGGCGAAGGAGAGCTGCCGCACCTGCACCTGCACCACCACGCGGGCGAGACCTCGGCGCTCACGCGGGTTGCGCCCGGGGGAACCGCGGACGCGCCGCACGTGCACGACTCGCACGCGAGCGGGCCGCATGCGCGCACGCTCGCGCCCGAGCACGCCCACTCACACGGCTTTCGCTGGCGCACGCTCGCGGTCGGGCTGATGCACGGCATGGCCGGCTCGGCCGCGCTGCTCCTGCTCGCGATGTCGCGCGTGAAGGACCCGGCGCGCGGCGTCGCGTACATCCTCATCTTCGGCCTGGGCACGATGGCGGGGATGGGCATCCTCTCCGCGGTGATCTCGGTGCCGCTCGCCTTCTCGGCGCGCTTTCTCGGCTGGGCGAACCGCGGGCTGCAGATTGGAATCGGCAGCTTCACGCTCGGCCTCGGCGTGGTCACGATGGTCGCGCATCTCCGCTGAGCCGACCCGCGCCGGAAGCGGGCGCGCCCTCGCCCGTCCGCCTCTCGACCCGCGAAGTGCAGCGACGACGTGCGCGCTGCCGGCGGCGCGGCCACGCGGCGCTCCGCCGCAGGCGCGACCGCCGAAGGTCCCTCTCCTTTGTTGACGGCTTATGAACACTTTGCTGTGCTCACAAATGCAGTCTCGCTGAAACACACGTTCGACATTCAAATCAGGGGAGCCCCGACATGCACCATTCCGCTGCCAGAGCGCTGGCCATCGCGTCCTTGTTCGCCGTCGCCGCGGCGTGCAGTTCCTCCTCGACCAACGCGACGGTCGCGGACTCGGCGATCAGCGGCAAGGTCGTGCTCACCGGCGCGACCGATGCGAGCGGCGTCGTCGTCACCGCGGTCGGCCCCTCGACCGGCTCCGCGCAGACCGCCGCGGACGGCACCTTCAAGATCGCCTCGCTCGCCCCGGGCAACTATCTGGTCAGCGCGGACGTCAGCGACTCCCTCGAGCGGACGCAGAGCACCTATCTCGCCGTCGTCACCGACGCGGTCGCGAGCACGCTCACCTTCACGCTGGTCGGCACCCTCTCCGGCACCGCGCAGCGGACCGGCTCGAGCGATCCCTCGAACATCTTCATTCGCGTGCTGGGCACCGACCTGGGCGCGGTCACCGACAGCGCCGGGAACTATCAAATCAGCGGAGTCCAGCTGGGCGCCGCGACGGTCTCCGCGTCCGCAACCGGGTTCCTCACGGCCACCGCAAACATCACCGCCGCGCGGGGCAACACCACAGTCCCGGCGCTGACGCTGGCGCCCGTTGCGGCGGCGCCCACCGCGACATTGACGGTCAATGTCGCAGGCGCGGGACTCGTCAGCTCGTCCCCCGCGGGGATCGGCTGCAGCAGCTCCTGCCAGGCGTCGTTCCCCGTCGGCACCAATGCCATCCTCACCGCGACCCCGGCCGCCGGATATACTTTTACGAGCTGGTCGATCTCGAGCTGCCTGCAGCCGTTCTGCTCGGTCGCGCTGGCGCAGGACACCACGGTCACCGCGACGTTCACGCCCACCGCGGTCGCGACCGGAACCATCCGCGGCTCGGTGATCCTCAATGGAGTCTCCGACGCGAGCGGGGTGCTGGTCACCGCGTCGGGCAACGGCGCCTCCGGCTCGGCGCTCACCGCCGTCGACGGCACCTATTCAATCGATTCATTGCCGCCCGGTAACTATTCGGTCACCGCCGCCGTGAGCGATTCTGTGGAGAAGACGGCCGGCACGGAGGTCTCGCTCACCGCGAACAGCGCGCTGGCCAGCCCGCTCTCGTTCACCATCATCGGCTCGATCGTCGGCACCGCGCAGAAGGCAGCGGCGGCCGACAACTCGAATATATCCATCGCGGTGCTCGGCACCGACTTGAGCGCGGTCACCGACAGCGGCGGCAACTATCGAATCGATGGAGTCCGACTCGGCGCGATCTCCGTGGGCGCATCCGCCGCTGGATATCTCTCCGCGAGCGCCACTGCGACGGCCGCGCGCGGGACGACCACCATCCCGGCCATCTCGCTGAACCCGGTGACGGTGGCTTTGAATATCAATGTCGTCGGCAATGGACTCATCAGCTCCGTCCCCGCCGGGCTTGGGTGCAGCTCCACCTGCAGCGCCGCCTTTGCTCCGGGCAGCGTCGTCACGCTCTATGCCTCGCCGTCCACCGGATACGCGTTCAAGAGCTGGTCCAACGCGAGCTGCACACAGAACACCTGCCAGCTGACGCTCACGCAGGCGACGAGCATCACCGCCACGTTCACCGCGGTGCCGCCCATCCTCGCGACCATCGAGATCGTCGGCCCGGGCCGCGGCAACGTCACCAGCGAGCAGATCGGACAGCAGCTCACGCTGACGGCCGTGCCCGAGCCTGGATATACGTTTGCGGGCTGGCTGGGCGGCGCCTGCAGCGGAACCGGAGCCTGCGTGTTGACCGCCTCGGCCACGGTGCAGGCCGCGTTTACCGAAGCGTTCTTCTGGGTGGATGGCCCGCAGACGATCTATGCGCTGAGCGCGTTGGCGAAAAGCGCCACGAGGGGGACCATTTCGACGAGCAAGGACGGGCAGATTGTCGGCGGGCACCTCACCGGCGTAGAGCCCACCGGCGCCGCCGACCTGGCGAGCCGCAACTCGGGCATCTACGGAGTCGGTCTGCTCGGCGGCCCGATCGACTATCTGTCGAGCGGCCCCGCGTTCAATGCAGATTCCTTTGGAACTGCCCCGGACGGATTGAGCCTCTCTTATGTATCCACCACGCCGGTCAATCTGTCCGTCGAGAACACCGATTACAATCTCTGGTCGCTCGATCTGGTGACCGGCGATGCTCTCCCGCTCACCGACTATGAGGACGACGCCGGCGTGCAGGTCGCGACGGACTTTCCCCCGCGCTACTCGCCCGACGGCCAGACCATCGCATTCTTCTCCAACCAGGATCCGACTTCGCTCACCGAGGCCCCTCTGGAGAATGGCGGCTGGAACCTTTGGACCGTCCAGCGCGACGGAACCAAGCTGCGCTCGCTCACCTACTTCCTCAACGACGAGCTCGACCCCAACGATAGCGATGGGGCGCCCGACACGCGCGCTTACGACTGGTCGCCCGACGGCACGAAGCTCGCGTTCGTTGCCTATGGCGTCGGGAACAACAATGGCAGTTGCAACTACGGCAACATCTATGTCGTCAACTCCGATGGAAGCGGATTGAACGCGCTGACCAACTTCAACTGCAATACCATCAGCGACGACCCCAATATCTTCAGCGTCACCTGGTCTCCCGATGGGAGCAAGATTGCATTCCTCTCCCACCAGCTCCCCGGGCCGCAGCGCACGGGAACCAGCCAGGAGCCGGGCATCAACAACGTCTGGACCCTCTCTGTCGCAAGCGGCGCGCTCTATTGCGTGACCGACTTCGCGCAAAACTGGAGGGTAGGCGACGCGCTCTACGCCAAGACCGGACACGCGATCGTGTTTGTCGCCCAGCAATCGAACAGCCTGAATATCAAGAGCGAGGTGACGAATCTCTGGAGCATCAACGACGATGGCTCGGGTCTCACCGCGCTGACGCACAGCACCGGTCTCGAGCACCCCGACTACAACGAGGCTCCAGTCTGGTACGTCGACAACACGACGTTGCTCTACGAGTCGAACGACTCGACCAGCAGCAACGCCGCGTTGAACGGCAAGGGCGGAAACGCTCTCTTCTCTCTGCCGTTCCCGAGCGGAACGCCGGTGCAGGCGACCGATCCGGCGCAGATCTTCCCGCTGACGTCCGACGACGACGACGATTAGAGCGGCGCTGCCCAGGCTTCTTTACATCCGATCCAAAAAGCCAAAGCGCAGACTCGCATGGATCTCTTCATGCGATCTGCGCTTTGGCGCTTCACCGGGAGCCACGTTGTTCGCATTCATCCGCCGGCGCTGCGACACCTTGCTCGCCGATCCCGCGCTCGCGCGCTACGGCGCAGTGCTGGCGGCGATGCAGCTGTTGACGCTCGCCTGGATGGTCAAACGCCATGTCTGGCATTGGCTCGCGCGCGGCGGGGAGGTGATCTGCTGGCCGACGCTGCCTGCCTGCGCAGCGTGGCGCGTGCTCGAGCCCGGGCAGATCGTGGCCTGGCTCGCGCTCATCACCCTGCTGGGCCTCGGCGCGGGAGCCGCCTTCTTGCGCCGCCATCGCGCGGCCTGGTGGCTGCTCGCGCTCAATCAGCTTCTCTTGCTCGCGCTGATCGCGCAGGACTTCCGCCTCCGCCGCAACCAGCATTACATGCTGTCGTTCGTGATCGCGGCCTATCTGCTCATGCCGGACCCGCGGCGCGCGCTGCGGTATCTATTGGTGCTCTTCTATGTCTGGGCCGGGACATTGAAGCTCAACAAAGAGTGGCTCTCCGGCGCAGCGCTCTATGGTCCGGTTCCCGTCTCCGGATTCGCGCTGCGCCTGGCGTGCGGTTATGTCGTGCTGCTCGAGCTGTTTCTCATCTGGGGACTGCTCAGCAAGAGCCGGCGGCTCTTCCTGATCAGCCTGATTCAGCTGCTGCTCTTTGAGCTGGCCTCGTTTCCCATCGTCGGCTTCTTCTACCCGCTGCTGATGGCCGGGCTGATGAGCTTGTTCTGGTTGGCGCGCCAGGAAGAAGAGCGCCCGCTGCGCCTTCTCGGGGAACGCCATTCGACTTATGCGCTGTTGATTGGCTTCTCCGCGCTCCAACTGGTGCCTTATCTATTTCCCGGCGATACCGCGATCACCGGAGAAGGGCGTCTGTTCGCGCTCCATATGTTCGACGCGCAGGTCGAATGCGCCTCCCAAGCGGTGCTTCGAAATGGAGAGCAAATCATTCAGACTTACGATCTGCGCCGAGGGCTGGCCATCCGCGTCGCCTGCGATCCGGCGGTGGCGCTGGCGCGAGGCAAGACGCTCTGCGCGCACTATCCCGCGGCTCCTTGGCGAATCGACCTCTCGCTGGAGAGCCGGCGCTCCAGCGACCCAAGCCGCCACCGGGTGGTGTCGATCGCCGACTTCTGCGCGAATGTGCCTGAGTACAAGTGGTGGAAGCACAATGCCTGGATACAGATAGATTCAAGCGGACCGGGCTCGCCCCATTCTTGAGAAGAGAATGCTTTCGCGGCCTCGAGCAGAAGGTAGATATCCCGCGATCGGTGGGGATCGCCGCGCACGCAGCACACGCTCTATGTCACGCACGGCGCGAGTGGGGATGAATCAGATCAGCGCGTCGGTCGCGCGCAAGAAGCGAGATAGAGAAGCGGAACCAGCACGAGATCGGCAGGGGCTCGGGGGAGATTTCTTCTCCCGGCCCCTGGCTGCTCGGGCTCGCAGCGGTGACTCAGTTCTCCTTGGCCGTCCTTCCCGCCAGTGCCCTCGCGAACAGCGCATCCCTATCGCCGCCCAGGTTCTCGGTAGAACGACGCGGCACGAAACTGGTGTGCCCACCCGTCGGGATGAACGCGTGCGGCACGCCAAGATGAGCCACGTGCGCATCTCCGGCGAGCCCGAGAGCAGTCCATGACTCGCGGACACGCCTCGACCGCCGCAAGTTGAATCCCCGCTCGTCAGCCAAGGCCCGCACAACAAGTGCGCGTTGCCGGGCTACGTCATTCGCGCGCGGGTCTATTGGCGCATCGTGCGCTGGCGCCTTCGCGCCGAAAAGTCGTGAAATGAATGACGCGCGCTTCGGCTCCGGTTGCGGTGTTTGAGGCACGAATGCCGGAGACTTCGTCCAACGGCGCTTTTGCCACTCGAACGGCGCAATCCTAATTCGCTCATTCAGCGCACCGCTCCAGGACGCAGTGACGCCGCAGGAGAGCAACGTCGCAACGACCTCGCGAGCCAATGCGGCACTCGAGGCGGCCTCATCGGCAGGCGCGCCCCCAATCGCGCCGAAAGCGAGGAGCAATCCACGACCCGCGACGCCATCGATGACGTCCTCGTGGTGGAAGAAGACTACGCCGCGTGTACTCGGACTGGATTCCCCGCCCGCGTAACCCCAGCCGTCTTGGATCGTCAGGCCGAGGCACTCTGGCGCCAGCACGCCCTTCGCCCCGAGTTGATCGAAAGCAGCAGCGATTCGGTCATTGATCGTCGCTGCAGGCCAAGCCTCCTCACGTGCACGCTCGTCTGAGATCAGCTGTTCAGTCCGCGCCCGCAGACGCTGCAACACGAGAGGGCTGTAGTCCGAGAAATCCTTGAACCAATCCCCTGCCCGGTCTGCAAGCAGCTCGAGCAGATCTCCCTCCGGCGTGTATCCGGCGCGGATTTCCACCTGCCAGCTCTCGAGGAAGTCGAGAACATCCTGTTCGCTCAATGCTGTGAGGCGTCGCTGCCAGCGGAACCCAGGCAACTCGACGAAGTCCTCGCCTCGACCTGTCCACTCAGCGGTGAGTCCTGCTGCGCGGCAAGCAGCGAGCACGGTGTCGCCAACCAACTGTCCCGCAGTCCGCGCAGGTGCGGTTGGGCGCGAGGGTGGCGCCTTCTTGCATCCGCAGACCTCGGGAAACTTCTCGGGGTCGGTAGCCGCGATCCATCCACGACCTTTGCACACCGGACATACGGCCGGAGCCGCTGCCGATGACTGCTCGGACTCCTCTTTGAAGGATCCATAGGCAAGCGACAGGCCTCTGCCGTCGAGGACAACTCTCGCCAAGTCGTTCCACGTAAAGAAGCAGTAGCCATGCGTCTCAGCGAATCCTGCTTCATCTCGGGCGACGGCAATGTCGGCTGCGGCGGGAACCGAATCGTCCTGCGTGAGACCCGGACACTCGAGACAAACAACGCCTTCGCGTTCGAGTGCATCGAATGCGTTGCGGAGTCGGTCGCAGTCGGTGACCGCCGGCCAAGAAGCCATCTGTCGAAGCTTGTCGTCGAACGCCGCATCAACCGCTTCGCGTAACTCGTCGCGCGCGTTCTGAGTCTCCGGAAAGTTCGCCAAGACTCCTTCGAGAACGTCCTCGCGGTTGCCAAATCCCTGCGCCACGAGGAAGGCGATCTCTTCAACGGCATGAGGGTCGAGGCTCATGCAGCCGTTCTCCCATGTCGCGCGCGATCTGAGTCAAGCAGCAATCCGACGAGCGCGCTGCGTTCCCTAACCATTCCAGATTCCGATTTTCAACCGCAACGCCTCTCCGCTCTCACGAGCAGAGGGGCGTTGCCGCTTCGTGGGCAGCGCATGCCCTTCAGGAGTCGATATGACCGCCAATGAAAAGAAGGCCCTCTACGCCACGCTGTCTGCACCGTTCCCCGAGGATGCGATTGAACGCACCGATGGCCGCGTCACCGGCCGCGGATATTCAACGACCGGCATCAAGTACCAGTGCGTCGTGAACCGTCTCAACGAGGTGCTGGGCATCGGCAGCTATCGCGCTCACCGGACCGTGAGCGTGAAGGAGATGCAGACCGCAAAAGGTCGTCCGGCATTCGAAGCCATCTGCGATCTCACTCTCGAGCTCGGTGAGTGGATCAACGGCGAGTTCGTCTGCTTCGCGGGGTCGCTGAGCGATGGCGCGCACCAGTCGATGTCCGAGGGCGATGCGCGCAAGCTCAACGGCGCGGCGCCGCCGCTGGAGTTGATCACGCAGACGTTCAGGGACGCGTGGAGCGCAGCGACAGCTGGTCGAGTAACCGAGGAAGCGGGATTAACGGTGTCGCGGAAGATTCATATCCTCCGCCATACCTTCTGCTCGCGGCTGGCGATGCACGGGGCCCAGGCGATTCAAATCATGTCGCTCGCGGGGCACTCCGACCTCAAGACCACGCAGCGCTACATGCACCTGTCCCCGGCGATGAAGGACAGCGCGATCCGGTTGCTCGAGCAGCCGATCCCGGAGGGCGCGATGACCTGAAAAGTTGGAAGAATCGTGGAAGAATCGCTTTTCAGCGCTCTAACCACTTGAAATAATGGCGTCCCCACAGAGATTCGAACTCTGGTTACCGCCGTGAAAGGGCGGCGTCCTGGGCCACTAGACGATGGGGACGCAAAAGACGCGCGTTTGCTAGCACCCTTCCCGCTCGAGATCCAGCCTTACGATGCGCCCCCGAGGGAGCGCGCTCGGTCGCCCGGCCGCCGCTCGCAGGGGGCGGCGGGTTTCTAGGCCGGCACCACCGGCTCGGGCGGCTTCTTCTTGCCGAAGATCCACGAGCCCAAGACGCCCAGCTCGTAGCAGGCCATCATCGGGACGGCCATCAGCGCGAGGTTGAACGGATCGCCGGTGGGCGTGACGATGGCGGCGATCAGCGTATTCAGCACGATCGCGTGGCGCCGATACTTGGTGAGGAACTTGGTATCGACGATGCCGAGCATCGAGAGGAACGTGAGCACCAGCGGCAGCTCGAAGATGATCCCGAACGCGAGGATGAGCGACATCACCAGGCTGAGCTGATCCTCCATCAGGAGGATCGGCTGCATCTGCGGGCCGGCCGATTGGATGAGGAACTCGAACGCGGGCGGCAAGATCACGTAGTAGCAAAACACCGAGCCGGCGAGGAACAGGAAGGTCGCCGCGAAGACGAACGGCAGCACCCGGGTGCGCTCTCTGCGGTAGAGGCCGGGCGCGACGAAGGCCCAGACCTGCCAGAGGATGAGCGGCGAGGCGGCGAAGAGGCCGCCGTAGAGCGCGACCTTCAAGTAGATGAAGAACGGCTCGGTGAGCACGCTGTAGTGGAGCGCGCGCTGGTCTTCCGGCAGCGCGTCGAGCACCGGGCGCATCAGGATGTTGAAGAGCTGCTGCGACCAGAACCAGCAGACGCCAAATCCGACGCAGAGCCAGAGCACCGCCCACTTGAGCCGCTTGCGCAGCTCGATGAGGTGCTCGCGAAGCGAGAGGTGGATGTCGTCTTCCGGGCCGGGCGCGACGGCGGTGGCGTTGCTCACGACGGATCCGGCTTGCGCTGGCGGGGGATGGTCGCGGCCGGCGCGGCGGTGGGCGCGGTGACGGGCGCGGAGCTGGTGGCGGTGCGCAGGGGCTGGAACTCCTCAGGCGGAGGCAGCGCGCCGGGCTCAAGAGCGGCGACGGGCGCGGGAGCCGCCGGCAGCGCCGAGGACGCGGCGGGGGCGACCTCGACCAGGGCGGGCGCGGCGGGCACGATCGCCGGCGCGGCCGCAAGCGGCGCGGTCGCGGCCGGCGCGCGCGCGATGAGCGCCGCCTGGCGGGCAGCCGCGCGAGCAGCGCCAGGGTCGACCGGCGCGGCGTTTCCTCGAGCCTGGGCGCGCAGCGCGCTCGGGTCGAGCGGCGGCGCGTGGCGCACCTGATCCAGCGGCACGCTGGCCGCGGCGAGCAGCGATTGCCCCTCGGAGGGCGGCGAGCTGGCCGCCGCGGGCGGGGCGCTCTCGCTGCTGGTCAGCGCGGTCGCCGGCAGCACCGCCCGCGCCGCATCGATCACCGCCGAGCGCGGCGCGGGCGGCCGCGGCGCCGGCTTGTTCACCTCGGCGTCGAGCTTCACCATCTCCTGCTCGAACGTCTGCTTGAGATCATCGCTCGCGCGGCGCAGGTCGCGCAGCGTCTTGCCGATCATCTTCGCCGCGCCCGGCAACTGGTCCGGCCCCAGCAGCAGGAGCGCCAGGACCGCGACAATCGACAGGTCGACAAACGACATCCCGAACATGGATGAATCCTCTCAGAGTCCGCCGTGCGTGACGGCGTCGGCGGCGGCCGGCTGCGTCGCGGTGGGTCCCGCGCCCGCCGAGCCCGCCAGCTGCGGCTCGGTTCCGGCGAGATAGGCCTGCAGCACACCACCGCGCGAGCCCGGCGGCAGCCGCGCTCCCGTCTCCGGATCGATATCGACCCAGATGATCTTGTCGCTGGGGGCCTCGAACGGCTGCTGCGGCACGCCCTTCAAGGCGCGCTGCATGTATTCGAGCCAGACCGGCAGCGCGGTGTGGCCGCCCGTCTCATACTTGTCCATCGGCTGATCGTAGTTGTCGTATCCAACCCAGACGCCCGTCACCAGATCGCGCGTGAAGCCGACGAACCAGGCGTCGAAGAGATCGTTGGTGGTGCCCGTCTTGCCCGCGACCGGCTTGCCCAGCGCGACCGCGCGGCCGCCCGTGCCCGGCGGGCGGCAGACCGCTTCCATCAAGTTGGTGATGAGAAACGCAGTCTCCGGCGCCATCACCTGCTCGGGCTTGTCGAAGAGCTGCGCATATCCCGCGGCGATGCGGTCATCGAGCATCGTCGAGGCGTCATAATAGGAACTATGGTCTTCCAACACACGCCCATCGCGGTCGAGCACGCGGCGCAGGAAGATCGGCTTCGCCCGCTTTCCCATCCGATCGAACACCGCATAGACATTGGTGAGGTCCCAGAGATTGACGCACGAGGAGCCGAGCGCCATCGATAGGTCCTCATTCAATTTGGTGGATATGCCGAGCTTCTTCGCCCAGAGCGCGGCCGGGTGCACGCCCACTTGCTGCAGCGTGCGGATGGCCGGGATGTTCATCGAATGAACGAGCGCCTTGCGCACCGGCACTTCGCCTTCGAAGGTCTCCTCGAAGTCGTTCGGCTTCCAGCGCTTGCCGGTGCTCTCGTCGTCGGTGACCAGCGGCGCGTCCAATAGAATCGTCGAAGCGGTGAAGCCCTTCTCTTCAATCGCGGCGCTGTAGACAATGGGCTTGAAGGCCGAGCCGGGCTGGCGGCACGATTGGAACGCGCGATTGAACTCCGACTTCTCGAAGTCATATCCACCGATCATCGCCTCGACATATCCGCTGCTCGGATCCATCGATATCAGCGCGCCTTGAATCTGCGGGTCCTGCTCGAGCGCGTAGGTGATCGTCGCGCTGCGCGCCGCGGGGTGCTGCGCGTCTTTCACTTCGCGCACCAGCACCACGTCGCCCGCGGAGAGCACGCCCTTCAAGGAGGCGATGCGCGTGTGATCCGCGTTCATCTCCGGATTCGGCTTGCGCGCCCAGGCCGCCTGCGAGAGCGGGATCACGCCTCTGCTCGCGCCGACGCGGACGAGCGCGCTCTCCGACGACACCTCGGTGACCAGCGCGGCGACCACGTCCTGGCCCTGCCCGCCCGCGGGCGGCGGCGCCTTGAGGAACGCGGTCTCCTTGGTCACGAAGTCGGACCAATCCTTCTCGGCGATGTGCGTGAGCGGCCCGCGGAAGCCCTGCCGCTTGTCGACCTCGAGCACGCCTCTCAACGTGGCGGCGCTCGCGTCGATCTCGCGCTCGAGATCGACCGTGGTGAATACCTTCAGTCCGTCTTTTAATAGCCGCTCATTGCCATATCGCGCGACCAGATCGCGGCGGACGTGCTCGCTCACATATGGCGCCGTCTCGCGCGATATATCGGGCACCGGGAAGACTTCGATGGCCGCGGCCGCCGCCGCGTCGTGCTCGGCCTGCGAGATCATCTTCTCCTCGAGCATGCGTCGCAGCACATAGGCGCGCCGGCCCTTGGCCGCCTCGGGGTGCGAGAACGGCGAGTAGCTCGAGGGCGCCTGCGGCAGGCCAGCGATCAAGGCCATCTCCGGCAGCGTGAGCTCCCAGACGTTCTTGCGGAAGTAGTTCTCCGCCGCGGCCTGCACGCCGTAGCTGTGGTGGCCGAGATAGACCTCGTTCAAATAGAGATTGAGGATCTGCTCCTTGGTGAAGTTGCGCTCGAGCCGCCAGGTCAGGATCAGCTCGCGCAGGTAGCGGCGCTTGCCGGCCCAGCCGCTCCGGACGTGCGCGGCCTTGACCCCCTCGACGCTGGCGAGGATGGCCTTGGCTGTCTGCTGTGAGAGCGTCGAGCCGCCCTGCATGTGGCGGCGCAGCACGAACGTCTTGAAGAAGGCGCGGAAGAGGCCGCTGAAGCTGATGCCGGAGTGGTCGAAGAAGTCGGCGTCCTCGCTGGCGATGAGCGCCTGCACCAGCTTCTTGGGGATGCGATCGTACGGCACCACCTTGCGCCGCTCGACCGAGTACTCGCCGATGAGCTGCTGATCGCCGCTCCAGACCTCGGTGACGATGGGCGGGCGGTAGTGGCGGGCCCAGTCGATCGACGGCAGGCCCTTGGAGAGCGCGGCGTAGCCGATGGCGATGGCGACGCCGGCCACCACCAAGAGGCCGCCCGCCGCGAGCGCGAGGCTCTCGACGATCCAGCGCTTGCCGGGCCGGCGGCGCAGGCGGGCGAAAGCGCGCCGCCAGAGGGGCGCGCGGGCTTCTTGCTGGGGCTCGCTGGCGTTCATGCGGCGCGCATCCTAACCGCAAACGCGCCCCCGCTGCCGGAGAGCGAGCGCAGCGGCGAAGCGCCGCTTTCAGCCGAGGGCCCGATCAGCGAGCGGGCCCCGGCTTGCGCAGACCCGCAGGCGTCTTGCTGCTGCCTGGCTTCCACGCGATGCCCGCGCGCGGCAGGCAGTCGGCCAGCTCCGCCGGCAGCGGCGATTCGAGCTGCATCCGCTTGCCGGTGATCGGGTGCGCGATGGCCAGGAACGCCGAGTGGAGGAACATCCGCTTGAGGCCGAACTTGCTGCGCGCCTGGCGGTTGAAGACGAAGTCGCCGTGCTTGGAGTCGCCGATGACCGGGTGCCCGATCGCCGCGAGGTGGCGCCGGATCTGGTGCGTGCGCCCGGTCTCGATGACCAGCTCGAGCAGCGACGCCTCGGGCCCGCCCTCGAGGCGGGTCCAGTGCGTCACCGCCTCCTGCATGTTCACGCCGCGCTGCTGCTTCGACTCGGCCGACTGCTGGTGCTCGGGCAGGCGCAGCTCGATGGTGCCGCGGTCCTTCTGGAAGCGGCCCTTGGCGAGCGCGAGGTACTGCTTGCGCGCTTCTCCTGCGGTGAAGATCTCGGTCAGCTTGACCATCGCCTGGCGCGTCTTGGCGACCAGCACGATGCCCGAGGTCTCGCGATCGAGCCGGTGCGCCGGGCTCGGCTTGTATTCGCCCGGCGGGATCACCAGGCCCTGCCGCTCGAAGTAGGCGCGCGCCTGATCGACCAGCGTGTCCTCGGGGACGCCGGTGCCGGGATGGATGGCGAGGCCGGCCGGCTTGTCGCACGCGAGGATGTGCTCGTCCTCGTAGAGGATGCCGAACTCCTGCTTGGCGGGGCGGCGCTGCGCGTGCACCGACTGGTCGCGGAACGCGGGCGCGGGCGGCGGGCCCATCAGCTGCTCTTCCGGGCCGCGCACCGAGACGACGTCGCCCTCGGTGAGCAGCTGCGCGATGTCGCCGCGCGCGCCGTTCACGCGCACCTTCTTGGTGCGCACCATCTTGTAGAGGTGGCTGAGCGGGACGGTGGTCAGCCGCTTGCGCAGGAACTTGTCGAGGCGCTGGCCGGCTGCATCTGCGGTCACTTTGAATTCGAGCATCTGCCGCGCCTTCTAGCAGATCGCTCCCGCGCGTGGCGCGGGCGCCGATGCGATTCAGGCCGCGGGGAGCCCGGCCCAGAGGGCGAGCTCGGCGTCGCGCACCTGCGCCGCGAGCGCGGCCGCGCCCTGCAGCTCGAGATCGTTGGCATGCAAACCATCTGCGGATTGGGCCTGCGCGCGCAGCCGCTCCAGCTCGACGGCGAGCGCGGTGAAGGCGTCGGCCGCGCGCAGGCAGAGCGGGATGAGCGGAGCAGCCTGCGCGACGCCGAGTGCCGCGGCCTCCTCGAGGAACGTCGCGTAGAGCCGGCGGAAGAGGCCACCGCCGTTGCCGCGCACTTCGATCACCTGGGCTCCGAACTTGAGGCGGCGCGCGAGATCGGCCGCGCCGGCCCACGCGCGAATCTCGTCGGGGAAGGCGCGCAGCGCAGGCTCGCCCGCCAGGAAGCCGAGCGCGGGCGCGCCGCGCCAGACTTGGAGATCGCGCGGCGACGAGTCGCGCAGGCGGCGGCCTTGCAGCCAAAGCGCGCGCGCGCAGGCCTCGCGCAGCTCCGCGGCAGAGAGCGCGTGCACGCCGCCGATCGCCAGCAGCACCTTCTCGTCCGAGGGCGCCGGCGAGGCGGCCGAGAACGCCGCGAGCATCGCCGGCAGCGGGACCTCCTGCAGCTCGGCGCGCTCGTTGTCGCCGACCAGCACGCTCTCGCGCTCGCCCGCGCCCAGCGCGCCCGCGAGCGCGATCAGGTGGCCGTACCAGTGCCCGTGCGCGCCCAGGTACGGCAGCTCCATCAGATCCACATAGGCGAGCGGACCCTGGCCCCGCGCGATGCGCGCGCGCGCGTCGCTCCAGGCCGCCTGCGGAGATTCGAAGCGGAGCACCTCGAGCTGCGCGCCGATGGCCGCGCAGAGATCCTCCTCGAACGAGAGGGAGCGGCCGACGAAGAATCGCTCCGGCAGCGGCGGCACCAGCCCGCGCGCGCCGTCGTGCAGCGAGAAGCCGAGGCCCGCGCCCAGGCCGAACACCAGCGCCTCGGAGAGCTCGAGCCCGCGCGCCGCCAGCAGGTTGCGCAGCGCCGTCGAGCCGCAGTGGATGCCGCGCGCATGCCGGTAGCCCGCGCGCGCGCCGATCTCCGCAAACCCGCGCCCGGCAAAGCTCGCCGCGACCGGCCCATGTTCCTGCTTCGAGGCCGCCGCGCTCATAGCGCCTTGAGCTCCTTGTTCACCTCGAGGATGCCCGCCTGCGCGTCGGCGAAATACATCAGCGTGTTGTCCGCAGCGAAGAGCGGGTTGGGGATGCCGGCGAAGCCCGGGCTCAGGCTGCGCTTGACCACCACCACCATGCGCGCCTTGTCGACCTCGAGGATGGGCATGCCGGCGATCGGGCTGTCGGCCTTGCGCGCGTCGGGGTTCACCACGTCGTTGGCGCCGATGACGATGGCGACATCCACTGTCTCGAAGGTGGGGTTGATGGTGTCCATCTCGATCAGGCGCTCGTAGGGAATGTCCGCTTCCGCGAGCAGCACGTTCATGTGGCCGGGCATGCGGCCGGCGACGGGATGGATGGCGAACTCGACGGTGACGCCTCGCTTCTCGAGCAGCCGGAAGAGGTCGCGCACCACGTGCTGCGCCTGCGAGACGGCCATGCCGTAGCCGGGAACGATCACCACGCGGTTCGCGTCGGAGAGCAGCAGCGCCAGCTCTTCGGCGGTGGTCGAGCGGATCTTGCCGCCGTAGACATCGTCGGCGCTCGCCGTCTTCGACGCGTCGATCTTGCCGAAGATGACGTTGATGAGCGGCCGGTTCATCGCCTTGCTCATCAGCACCGCGAGGATGAGGCCCGAAGCGCCGTCGAGCGCGCCGGCGATGATGAGGATGTTGTTGTGCAGCGCGAAGCCGGTGGCCGAGCCCGCGAGCCCCGCGTAGCTGTTCAAGAGCGCGATCACCACCGGCATGTCGGCCGCGCCGATCGGCATCACCAGCGTCACGCCGAAGACGAGGCCCAAGACCATCATCGTGTAGAAGGCCCACGCCGCCGATGGATCGGCGACGACGTAGGTGGTCAGCCCGACCAGCGCGGCCATGAGCGACAAGCTGATCGCGCGCTGCCCCGGCAGGCTGGGCGCGCCGCGCATCCACTCTTGGAGCTTCGCAAACGCGAGCAAACTGCCCGTCACCGTCAGGCTGCCGAGCATCACCTCGAGGCCGAGCGCGATGCGCTCCACCAAGTTCAGCTCGAGCGCGTGCCCGTAGAAGTGGGCGACGCCGACCAACGTGGCCGCGAGCGCGCCGAACGCGTGCGAGAGCGCGGTCCGCTGCGGCATCTGCGTCATCGGCGTCCAGATCGCGATGGCGCTGCCGGCGAGCGTGCCGACCAGCACGCCGGCGAGGATGCCCTGGTAGTGGTGCACGCGCGGATCGATCAGCGTGCCGACGATGGCGCCGGTCATCGCCGCGGCCGCCGCGAGCATGCCGGCGCGCGCGGTGCGCGGCGAGCTCATCGCCTTGAGCCCGTAGATGAAGAGCGCCGAGGCCGCGAGGTAGATGACCTGGATGATGAGCAGCTGGTTGCTCATCGCTCGCTCCCCGGCGCAGCGGGCGCGGCCTTCGCGTCCTTCTTGTGCGTGAACATCTTCAGCATGCGGTCGGTGATGAGGAAGCCGCCGACGATGTTGGTCATCGCCGAGGCGACCGCGATCGCGCCGAGGAGGGTGCTGGTGGCGCTCTGCCCTTCGCCCGCGACGAGGATCGCGCCGACCACCGCGATGGCCGAGATGGCGTTGGTCGCCGACATCAGCGGCGTGTGCAAGAGCGGCGGGACCTTGTGGATCACGTGGTAGCCGACGACGGCGGCGAGGATGAAGATGTAGAGGCCGTCGATGGTGGCGAGCGCTTCCATGGCTGCTCCTTCGCGTGAAGCGGCGAATCAGGCGGTGAGCGCGCGCTGCACGCGCGGGTGGGTGACGGCGCCGCCCGCGGCGACGCGCGACTCGCGGAGGATCTCGTCCTCTTGCGCGCCCTCGGCGGCCACCTTCATCGCGCCCTCTTTGCTGGTGAGGTTGAGGATGAAGTTGACCACGTTGCGGCTGTAGAGCTGGCTGGCGTGGAAGGCCACTTCAGAGACGAGGTTCGCCGGCGCGAACATCGTCACGCCCTCGACCACGATGGTCTCGCCCGGCTGGGTCAGCTCGCAGTTGCCGCCCGACTCGCCTGCGAGGTCGACGATGATGGAGCCCGCCTTCATGCCCTTCTGCATCGCCGCGGTGACGAGGATGGGCGCGCGCCGGCCCGGCACCTGCGCGGTGGTGATGACCACGTCGGCGGCGCGGACGAACTGCGCGAGCGCCTCCTGCTGGCGCGCGATGAACTCGGCCGTTTGCGCCTTGGCGTAGCCGCCCTTGTCCGACGCGTCCTGCACCGCGAGCCCCAGGTCGACGAACTTGCCGCCGACGCTCTTGACCTGCTCGGCCACCTCCGGGCGGATGTCGTAGGCCTCGACGGCCGCGCCCAGCCGCTTGGCGGTCGCGATCGCTTGCAGGCCGGCGACGCCGACGCCGAGCACCAGCACCTTCGCGGGCGCGAGCGTGCCGGCGGCGGTGGTCATCATCGGCAAGACGCGCGGCGCGTGGCTCGCCGCGAGCAGCACCGCTTTGTAGCCGGCCAGGTTCGCCATCGAGCTGAGCGCGTCCATCGACTGCGCGCGGCTGATGCGCGGGACCAGGTCGAGCGCAAAGAGCGTCGCGCCGCTCTTGGCGAGCTGCTCGCTGGTGCGCGGCGCCGAGAGCGGCTCGAGCAGCGCGACCAGCACCTGGCCTGGGCGCAGCTTGCCGCGCTCCTGCGCGAGCGTGCCGCCGCGCACCGCGACCAGCAGCTCCGCCTGCGCGAAGATCTCGTCGCGCGAGAGCAGCTTCGCGCCGGCCGCCTCGTACTCGGCGTCGGCGTATCCGGCAGCCGCGCCCGCGCCGCGCTGCGCGAGCACGCTGTGCTTCTGCTTCTGCAGGAGCGCGATCTGCGCGGGCACCAGCGCGACGCGCTTCTCTCCGGAGAGCGTTTCCTGGAGCAGTCCGACCATCATGCAGGCCGCCTCATCTCTTTCTCGAGGGCCGCTGGTCGGCTCTCGCAGCTGCCCGAAACCCGGCGCTCCGTCCCGCGCGCGGCGAAGCGTTGGCACCCGAGCGTCACCATAGATGAACGGATCGAAAGAGGGGTGCGGCAGAGCGGCGCAATTCGCTGCTTTCCCAGAGCGCCAAAGCGCCCTACCCTCGCCCGATGGCACGCATCTACACGCGCGGCGGCGACGACGGATCGACCGGTCTCTTTGGCGGGCCGCGGGTGCGCAAGGACGACCTGCGCGTGGCGACCTACGGCGACATCGACGAGCTGAACTCCGCGCTGGGCGTGGCCCGCTGCGCGCTCGCCGATCCGCGCGTGCGCGACCTGGAGGTGTTCGTCGGCGCGCTGCAGAGCGAGCTGTTCGACCTCGGCGCCGAGCTGGCGACGCCCGACCCGGCGAGCGCGCCCAAGAGCGTGCCGCGCGCGCGCCCCGAGGACGCATCGCGCCTGGAGCGGGAGATCGATCGCCTCACCGCCGAGCTGCCTGCGATGAAGACGTTCATCCTCCCGGCCGGCTCGCCCGCCGCCGCCGCGCTGCACCTCTGCCGCACCATCTGCCGCCGCGCCGAGCGCTCCGCCGTCACGCTCGCCGCGCACGGCCCGGTCTCGCCGCACGCGCTCGTCTACTTGAACCGCTTGAGCGATCTGCTCTTCACCATGGCGCGCGCGGCGAACCTGCGCGTCGGCGTCGCCGAGGTGCCCTGGGTCGCGCGGACGAACGCTCCGTGAAGCGTCTCTGCGCGAGCGACACGCTGCGCGGCACCGGGTCGGTCCGCTTCGAGCTGGGTCTCGCCCTGACCCGCTACGGCAAGGTCCCGATGGAAGGCTTCGCCATCCGCGCTGCCGACGGCGCGGTGCGCGCGTTCCGCAACGTCTGCCCCCACCGAGGGCAGCCGGTCGATCTCGGCGACGGCCAGCTCTTCTCGAAAGACGGCCTGCTCGAGTGCCAGGCGCACGGGGCCTACTTCGATCCCTCGAGCGGCCTCTGCGTGCGCGGCGCCTGCCCGGGCCGCTCGCTGCTCTCGCTGCCGGTGGTCGAAAACGAAGGCGCGATCTGGATCGAAGAGCGCTACCTCGAGCCTCCTGTCGCCGATCCCGAGTAGCGGATTCAACGGCTCTTCGCCGCAACGGGCTTCTTCTCCGCGGGCGCGCTCGCCGGCGCTTCTCCGCGCAGCGCCGCCAGCACCGCCTCGACGTGGCCGGGCACCTTCACCGGCGACCAGATCTGCTCGATGCGCCCCTTTTCATCGATAAGGAACGTGCTGCGGATCGTGCCGACGATCTTCTTTCCGTAGAAGAGCTTCTCGCCGAACGCGCCGTAGGCCTTGGCGACCTCGCTGCCCGGGTCGGCGAGCAGCGCAAACGGCAGGTCGTACTTGGCGCGGAACTTCTCGTGCGACTGGAGCGTGTCCTTCGAGACGCCGAACACCTGCGCGCCCGCGCTCTTGACGCGGGCTAGGTTGTCGCGGAAGTCGCACGCCTCGACGGTGCAGCCGGGCGTGTCGTCCTTCGGGTAGAAATAGAGGACCAGCTTCTTCCCGCGCAGCGACTTCAGCGAGACGTTTTCGCCGCTGGTCGAGGGGAGCGAGAAGTCGGGAGCGATCGCGCCGATTTCGATGGGCATGAGGCGCGGTATACGTTCGCCCCCATGAATCCGCAAACCCTGCAGACGCTCCTCGACGACGAGAAGATTTCCATCGCACAGATCGCGGAGCACCTCGACGCGCTCTCGCACGACGAGCGGCTCGCGCAGACGCGCGCGCTCGGGAGAGCCGCGCAGCGCAAGCTGTGGAACCGCGCGACTGCGAGCGGGATCGAGCTCTCCCACTTCGTCCCCGCGAGCGCGGCCGCGCGGCAGCCGGTCATACATTATGGCCGAAATACGTTGCCGGTGCCCGGCCCGTTCCGCCTCTTCGAGAAGCGGTTCTGCCGCCCCGAAGCCTCGGTGGCGAACGCGGGCGAGAAGCTCTTTGGCTACAACGAGGGGATCACCCGCGGCGTGATCGGGCCCGGCTTTTTCGTCGCGCACCCGACCGCTGGCAACAAGGCGTGGGAAGCGCGCGGGTCGATCGTCGTCGACTACTTCGATGTGCCCGAAGGCGCGGTAGCGGACGGCTGGCCCAAGGTGATCCCGAACAGCCAGGGTCTGCAGCGCCTCGTCTACTTCCACACCCGCGACTTCATGCGGAAGGTCTCGCAGCACGTCTCGATCGGCTCCGCCCACAATGAGGAGAAGCCGCTCGATCACTACTTCACGCTGGTGCGCGAGGACTAGGGCCGCAGCTTGGGACCGATCAAAAAAGCGAATCGGTTGGCAGCGACTTCTAGGCCAGGTGCTCGGCGAGGAATCCGATGGTCTTGCCCCACGAGATCGCCGCGGCGACGGGCGCGTAGCTCGGGCGCTCCCAGTTGCGGAACGCGTGGCCTGCGTGCGGGAACGCGATGATCTCGTGCGGCACATGCAGCTCGGCGAGCCGCTGCTCGATGGCGTCGCGGTCTGCCTGCGGGATCGACGTGTCGTCCGCGCCGAAGAGGCCGAGCACCGGGCAGCTCGGCGTCTCGGCGAGGAGCGGCTTGAGCGCGGCCAGGTTCGGCCGCTCGTGGACGAGGCCGCCGCCATAGAAGACGACGCTCGCGGCAAGCCCGCTGCGGCACGCGCCGAGGTAGGCCGCGAAGCCGCCGACGCAGAAGCCGAGCGCCGCGACCTTGCCGTTCGAGCGCGGCTGCTTGCGCAGGAAGTCGCGCGAGACCGCGAGATCCTCTTCGAGGCCGTCGTTGCTGAGCGCCTTGAAGTGCGGGCCGACCGCGCCGAAGTCGTGCTTGGGCGAAGTGAACCCGGCGGGCGCGGTGCGGTGGAAGATCTCGATGCCGAGCGCGAGGTAGCCGGCGCGGGCCAGCTGCGCGCACTCGTCGTGGATGCCCTCGGTCATGCCGAACGCCTCGGGCACCACGATGACGGCGCCGCGCGCGCCCTCTCCCGACGGCGAATAGAGGTAGCCCTGCATCGGGCCGGCGCGGGTGGCGAGCGAGACGGTCTGCGGTGCGGTGGCCATGGTGTTTCCTTTCGTGGGGCGCGAAGGTGACGCGGGCTCAAGGCGCCGCGCAGCTGAGCGAGGCGCTGCGCGCGACGCAGAACTCCAGGTCGGTGAGCGGGCAGGCGGCGGTGCTGAAGGTGCCGGTGAGCGCGCCGTCGTCGAAGTCGATCTGAAAGCTGCCCGCGACCTCGCCGTTCGCGATCGACGTGAGCGTGATGGTGCCGCCGCGCGAGTTGCCGCCCGAGCTGGAGGCGCAGGTGGCGTCGAGGATCTCGGCGGTCGCGCTCGCGCTGTAGGCGTTGCCGTTGACGTCGGTGCCGCTGCTCGCGCCGCTGCCAACCGCGTAGGTGCCGATGGGGATCGCCGCGCTGGTGGCGCTCGCGCTCTCTTCGATGTCGAGGACCAGGAGCGTGTTGCTCGCCGGCTGCACGCCGCTCGATTCGCTCGCGCAGAGACCGGGCCGGCTGGAGAGAAGGATCTCGACGGCGGAGATGTCCTGCGTGCCGCTGTTGCTGACGCAGGCCGCGCTGTGCACCACCACGGCGGTCGCCTCGGAGAACGAGACCGCGTCGTAGGCGCTGCCGCCGACCGTCCCCTGCGCGCTCGCCGAGCCGACCGCGCCGCCGCCACAAGCGGCCAGTCCGAGCGCGAACAGCAGCGCACCTGCGGCGTGAGCGGCGCGAACATCCCGGTGCGGTCGGAGCGAGAGGTCCATGCGAACCCGTGCCCCTAGCACGGCATCCAACGTCGGCGAAAGGCAGGGCCACATGAGTGAAATCAACACGGTCAGAAATCGGCAGACGCGCAAGGTCGCGGAGATCATCCAGAGCGTGAAGCAAATGGAGGGCGCGGGCTTCGAGGTGAACCGCCCCTTCCCGCGGCACGGGCTGCTGCAGGTCGATCCCTTCCTGCTCCTCGACGAGATGGGGCCGAGCGTGCACGCGCCGGGCGAGGCGAGTGGCGCGCCCGATCACCCGCACCGCGGCTTCGAGACGGTCACGTACCTGCTCGCGGGCGAGATGGAGCACCACGATTCGCAGGGCAACCACGGCGTGCTGCGAGCGGGCGACGTGCAGTGGATGACCGCGGGCGACGGCGTGATCCACTCGGAGATGCCGACGCGCGCCTTCCAGCAGCGCGGAGGAAAGATGCACGGCTTCCAGCTCTGGGTGAACCTGCCCAAGCGCGACAAGCGGATGCGCCCGCGCTACCAGGATGTCGCGGCCGATCGCATCCCGACCGCCACCAGCGAGGACGGGCGCGTTTCGGTGCGGGTGATCGCCGGCGAGTCGCTCGGCGCGCGCGCGGTCATCGACACGCGCATTCCCATCACCTACCTGCACGCGACGCTGCAGCCGGGCGCGCGCTGGGAGCAGCCGCTGCCCGCGGGCGAGAACGCATTCGCGTTCCTCGTCTCCGGCAGCGGCCAGTTCGGCGCCGAGGGCAAGAGCGCGCGACAGGGGCAGCTGGTGCTCTTCGCGCGCGAGGGAGACAGCGTGCAGATCGCGGTGCCCGGCTCGGCGAGCGGGCCGCTCGAGCTGCTGCTGCTCGCGGGCGAGCCGCTCCACGAGCCCGTCGCGCGCTACGGCCCGTTCGTGATGAACAGCGAGGCGGAGCTCGGCGAGGCGATCGAGGATTTCCGCTCCGGCCGCTTCGGGCAGATCCCGGTCGAAGTCCGCTCGCGCGCCGCCGCGCCGTAGCGCGCCGCACTTCTGTCCGCGGCGCGAACCGGCATACAAAGGCGCTTCGCTTTCTCTCGGGAGCCGCGCTTGCACGCCATCCAGAAGGTCATGCTCGTCGACGACGAGCCGGACATCCGGCGGCTCGGGCAGGTCTGCCTGCAGAGCATCGGCAAGTGGCAGGTGGTGCTCTGCGCCAGCGGCGCCGAAGCGCTCGAGGCGGCCGCTCGCGAGCAGCCCGACGCCATCTTGATGGACGTGATGATGCCGCACCTCGACGGCCCGGCGACGCTCTCGGCGCTGCGGCAGAACCCGCTCACGCGCGCGATCCCCGTGGTGTTCATGACCGCCACCGGCGACTCGAGCGCGGTCGCCGAGCTGGTCGCGCTCGGCGCGCGCGGCGTCATCTCCAAGCCGTTCGCGCCGATGACGCTGGCGGCCCAGCTGCGCGCGCTGCTCGCCGCGGGCGAGGGCTAGCGCCGGTGGCACGCGCGCAGCCCCCACCGCCCGCGCGCGAAAAGAAGCGCGCCGCGTCCGCCGGGCCGCTCGACTGCCAGGCTTGCGGCGCCTGCTGCTGCAACAGCCGCGAGAACAAGGCCGAGAAGTACATCGACTACGTCGAGGTGAAGCCGCGCGATGCGCTGAGCCGGCGGCCCGATCTCGTCGCGCGGCTGTGCGTGCTCAACGACAAGAGCGAGACCCACCTGAAGCTGATCGGCCGCGAGCAGCGCTGCATCGCGCTCGAGGGAACCATCGGCGAGCGCGTCGGCTGCACCATCTATGACGTGCGGCCCAAGCCGTGCCGCACCGTCGAGGCGGGCAGCGACGAGTGCCACGCGCGACGCCGCGATCAGAAGCTCGAGTGACCTGGGGCTACTCCGAATAGCTGGCGATGCTGCCCGGCTGCTCGACCAGCTCGACCGTCGCGACCGGCAGGCCCTCGTCGCGCGCGTGCTCGAAGATCATCTTCGCGAGCCCCTCGGCGGTGGGGTGGAACGGCAGCGTCAACAGCGGCTCGCCGATCTGCGCCAGCGCCACCGCGGCCGGGTCGCCCCGGTGCAGCAGCATGCGGTGGTCGAGCGTCTGCGCGATCCAGTCGCCCACGCGCGCGCCGAGCAGATCGAAGTCGACCACCATCCCCTGCGCGTCGAGCGCGCCTGAGCGCAGCGTGATGCGCGCGACGCCGTTGTGGCCGTGCAGCCGCGCGCACTTGCCGGGGTGACCGAGCAGGCGGTGCCCGTAGCAGAAGGCGATCTCTTGGGTGACGGCGAACATGGGCGAGCGCATCGCACAGAGTCGAGAGGCAGCGCAAGCGCGGTCTTGGTTCTCGTTCTTTCAGTCCGCGGCGAGGAGCTGCTTCAGCTTTTGGACAGCATGGTGGAAGTTCACCTTGGCGTTCACTTCGGTGATGGAGAGCGCGCTGGCGATCTCGGCGAAGGGCAGATCGCCGTCGACGCGCAGGAGGAGCACCTCGCGCTGGCGCGTGGGCAGCTGGGCGATCGCCCGGCGCAGCGCCAGCTTCTGCTCGGCCGATTCGAGGCGGGACTGCGCGTCCGATTCGGTGGGCGCGGCCTCTTTCTCGCTCGCGGCCTCGCTCCGATCGAAGCGGGCGTTGTCGCGCCGGTGGTTCTTCGCCAGGTTGACGACGATGCGGAACAGCCAGCTCTTGAACGAGCCGCCGCGCCAGCCGCCGGCCCGCCCGGCGGCGTTGATGAAGCTGCGCTGCGCGAGATCCTCCGCCTCGTCGCGGTCGTCGCAGAAGCGGCGAGCGATGCCGAGCACGGCGCGCTGGTAGCGGCGCACCAGCGCCTCGAAGGCGCGCGCGTCGCCGGCGCGAAATGCGTCGAGCAGCAGCTCGTCGCTGGTCTCTTCGGGAGGCATCGCGCGGCACTCTACTTTGTTGACGCGCCGGGGACCCGGGACTAACACCGGCCCCTCTCTCGAGGAGGCCAACGTGCTCGACCTGCGCTGGGTGGTGCAGAACCTGGATGAAGTCCGCGCTCGCTTGTCGACGCGCGGAGCAACCGTGGGCGCGGAGCTTTTGCAGATCGGCGAGCTGGGCGCCGAGCGAAAGAGGCTCATCGTCGAGAGCGAAGGTACGCGCGCCGAGCAGAAGAAGAGCTCCGACGAGATGCGTGTGCTCAAGGGCGAGGCGCAGGCGGCCCTGCGCGCGCGGCTCAAAGGTCTTTCCGACACGGTCAAGCAGCTCGACGAGAAGCTCGCTGGGGTCGAAGCGCAGATCGGAGAGCGGCTCTTGAACGTGCCTAACCTGCCGCACGCGAGCGTGCCCTCGGGCGCGGACGCGGCCGGCAACGTCGAGCAGCCGGCCCGCGCGTTCGGCAGCAAGCCTGCGTTCAGCTTCCAGCCGAAGGAGCACACCGACCTGGGCGAGGCGCTCGGGCTGCTCGATTTCGAGCGGGCCGCCAAGCTGTCCGGCGCGCGCTTCTGGGTGGCCAAGGGCGACGTCGCGCGGCTCGAGCTGGCGCTGGCTCGCTTCTTCCTCGATATCCACCGCGAGCGCGGCTACCTCGAGGTGCTCGCGCCGTATCTCGTCAACGAAGCCTCGATGCGCGGCACCGGCCAGCTGCCCAAGTTCGAGGAGGATCTCTTCAAGACCACCACCGGTCACTATTTGATACCGACCGCGGAAGTCTCCATCACCAATCTGCACCGCGACGAGATCCTCGGCGATCCGAACAGCCCGGCGGTGCCGCTCAAGTACTGCTCGTTCTCCCCCTGCTTCCGCAGCGAGGCGGGCAGCGCGGGCAAGGACACCAAGGGCCTCATCCGCGTCCACCAGTTCCACAAGGTCGAGCTGGTCCGCTTCGAGGCGCCCGAGAACTCGCAGGCCGCGCTCGAGCAGCTGGTCGACGACGCGCAGGAGCCGCTCAAGCGTCTCGGCTTGCACCACCGCGTGGTGCTGCTCTGCACCGGTGACATGGGGTTCGGCTCGGAGAAGACGTACGACATCGAGGTCTGGCTGCCCGGCCAGAACGCCTTCCGCGAGATCAGCAGCTGCTCGAGCTTTGGCGACTTCCAGGCGAGGCGCGCGCAGATCCGCTACCGGCCCGGCCTGGGCGAGAAGCCCAAGCTGGTGCACACGCTCAACGGCTCCGGCCTCGCCATCGGCCGCACGCTGGTGGCCATCCTCGAGAATGGCCAGCAGGAAGACGGCACCATCGTGCTGCCCGAAGCGATCCGGCCCTACATGGGCGGGCTCGAACGGATCGTCGCGCTGAAGAAGTAGCGGGCGATTCTCGCCGGCGAAGGAGCGTGGGGATCGCGGAAAAAGCTCGGTACAATTGTACCGAATGTACCGGTTGGTACAATTGTACCGCTCTTTTTGGAGCCCCCCTGCCGGCTGCCACCCGCGCGGCCACGCGCGCCAGCGGCACCGCGCCGTTTGCTAGTCGCCGGCGCCCAACATCGCGGCCAGCTTGTTGTCGCTGCCGGCGCCGAGCGCGCGGATCGCCTCGAGGTGGTGCAGCAGCAGTGCGCGGTTGTCCGCGACGTTGAGGTTCTGCAGCTCGAGCGCGCCGATGCGATCCTCGGGCGTGAAGGCCGGCTCGGCCACCCGCTCCATCGAGAGCTTCTCCGGCGCGTAGGCCATGTAGTCGGCTTGGGTGGAGATGAGCGTGTAGTCCTCGCCGCGGCGCAGCTCAACTGCAACCGTGCCGGTTACAGAAGGCGCCACCCACCGAGTCAGCGCGTCCTTGAGCATCAGCGCTTCCGGATCGTACCAGCGGCCCTCGTAGAGCAGCCGGCCGAGGCGGCGGCCTTGGCTCGCGTAGAGGTCGAGCGTGTTCTCGTTGTGGATCGCCGAGAGCAGCCGCTCGTAGGTGAGGTGCAACAGCGCCATGCCCGGCGCCTCGTAGATGCCGCGGCTCTTGGCGTCGATGACGCGGTTTTCGATCTGGTCGCTCATGCCCAGGCCATGGCGGCCACCGATGCGGTTGGCCTCGAGGAACAGCTCCATCTCGGACGCGAAGCGCTTGCCGTTGAGCGCGACCGGACGGCCCTGCTCGAAGGTGACCGAGATCTCCTCCGCGTCGATCTGCACTTCCTTCTTCCAGAAGGCGACGCCCATGATCGGCGCGACGATGCGGATGCCGCTGTCGAGCCGCTCGAGGTCCTTCGCTTCGTGCGTCGCGCCGAGGATGTTCGAGTCGGTCGAGTAGGCCTTCTCGGTGCCCATCTTGTAGGGGAGCTTGCGAGAGATGAGGTACTCGCTCATCTCCTTGCGGCCGCCGAACGCGGTGACGAACGCCGGGTCGAGCCAGGGCTTGTAGATGCGCAGCTCCGGGTTGACGAGCAGCCCGTAGCGGTAGAAGCGCTGGATGTCGTTTCCCTTGTGCGTCGAGCCGTCGCCGAAGACGTTGACGTGGTCCTCGCGCATCGCGCGCACGATGGCGGTGGTGGTGACCGCGCGGCCGAGCGGCGTGGTGTTGAAGTACTTGCGCCCGCCGACGGAGAGGTGGAACGCGCCGCACTGGATGGCGACGATGCCCTCGCGAACCAGCGCCGCGCGGCAGTCGATGAGCTTGGCGTCCTTGGCGCCGTGCGAGAGCGCGATGGGCGGGATGTCGTTGCAGCTCGCCTCGTCGGGCTGGGCGAGGTCGGCGGTGTAGCCGTGGACCTCCATGCCCTGCGCGGAGAGCCAGGCGACCGCGCAGCGGGTGTCGAGGCCGCCGGAGAAGGCGATGCCGAGTTTGGTGCCCTGCGGAGGAAGCGTCTTGTAGATGCGGCTCATGGTGCGCGCGCACTAGCAGAAAGCGCGGCGATTTTCCATGGAGACGAGCGGGGCTGCGGGGTGGAAGGGCCGTCTCGGGTGCTAGCGGGTGTAGAGCCAGACCCAGGCGATCATCACGAACTGCAGCGGCAGGCGACCCCAGAGGATCCAGGGATTGGGCTTCTGCTCGGGGGTGAAGCCGAGCTTGTTGATCGCCATGTTGATGTTGGCCGGGAAGACGGCGACGAGCAGCGCGATCAGGCCCCAGGCGGCCGCGCGCTGCAACGAGTGGATGAGCAGGCCGACGCCGCCGGCGATCTCGGCGACGCCGCTGATGTAGACGAGCGCGAGCGGGGCCGGCAGCCAGCGCGGCATGATGCGCACGTAGCCGCGCGGCGCGACGAAGTGGATGAGGCCCGCCACCACCATCAGCGCCGCGAGAACGTAGCGGAAGAGGTTTTCCATCGAGACACGATGGTCCAGCCACGGCGCTTTCGCCAGCGCCGATCTGCGATAACGCCCGGGTGATTCTCTTCGCCGCCACGGTCGCGCTCGGCGCGTTCCTGCTCTTTCTTGTCGAGCCGCTCGCCGCCAAGGCGCTGCTGCCGCTCTTTGGCGGCACCTCGGCGGTCTGGCTCACTTCGCTGCTCTTCTTCCAGGTCGCGCTGCTGGCGGGCTATCTCTTCGCAGACTTGGCGGCGCGCAAGCTGCGGCCGCGCGCGCTGGCGTGGGCGCACCTGGCGCTGCTGTCGATGGCCGTCTTCGCCCTGCCTGGCCTGTCGCGCTCGATGGCGTTGGCGGCGAGCGGGCAGCTCCCGGCGTGGCTCGCGGGTCTCTCTCCCACGCCGCAGCTCCTGGCGATGCTGCTGGGCTCGGTGGGCCTGCCCTTCATCGCGCTCGCCGCCACCGCACCGCTCGCGCAGGTGCTCTGGGCGCGGACGAGCGCGAGTTCGCCCTACCGGCTCTATGCGCTCTCGAACTTCGCGTCGCTGCTCGGGCTGGCCTCCTATCCGTTCCTGGTCGAGCCGCTCTTCACCCTGCACGCGCAGGCCCGGCTCTTCTCCAGCGCGTTCCTTCTCTTCGCGCTCTGCGCCGGCGCTCTCGTCTGGCGCGCTCGCGCCGCGATGCCGATCGATCGGTTGCATGCCAACGATTCGCCCGCAGGCCTCGCGGGCGGGCTTGCGGCCGCGCCGCCCTCGCGCCGCGCGCAGACGCTCTGGCTGCTCCTGCCCGGCAGCGCCTCGGCGCTGCTCATCGCCGTCACTGGCCACCTCACGCGCAACGTCGCGCCCATCCCGCTGCTCTGGATGCTGCCGCTCGCGGCGTATCTCGTCTCGTTCATCCTCGCCTTCGATTCGCCGCGCTGGGCGCAGCGCGCCTGGACCGCGCCGGGCGCGGTCGTGGCGCTCGGGTTCCTCACCTTCGCCAACGGATGGATCCCGCCCGACTCGCACCTGGCCTGGTCGATCGCGGTGCTCGTCTTCGCCTTCTTTTTCGTCGCCACCGCGCTGCATGGCGAGCTCGCGCGCCTGCGCCCGCCCGCGCCGGGCCTGACCCGCTTCTATCTCTCCATCGCTACCGGCAGCGCGCTCGGTTCGCTCTTCGCCGCGGTGCTGGTGCCGCTCTGCTCGCGCGGCCTGCCCGAGCTCGCGCTCTCGCTGGTCCTCTGCGCCATCGCGCTGATCGAGACGTGGTGGCCCCAGCTGGCGCGCCTGGAGAAGCACGCGCTCTCCAGCCGCGCCGCGATGGTCATCGGCATCGTGGTGATGGCGCTCTCGCTCTTCATCGGCGAACGCGCCCGCGCCATCGGCGACCTCTTCGCGGCCCGCAATTTCTACGGCGCGCTCAAGGTGCAGGAGCAGCTGGGCAAGCGCGGGCGGCTGCACGTGCTCTTCAACGGCACCACCTTGCACGGCCTGCAGCTCTACGCGCCCACCCCCAAAGACGCGACGCTCGAGCGGCTCGCCTACTACAGCGAGCGCGCCGGCGTGGGCCGCGCGCTGGCGACGCTGCGCGCGGCCCACGGCAAGAGCAGCGCGCAGCCGCGCCCACTGCGGGTGGGAACGATCGGCCTGGGCGCCGGCGTGCTCGCCGCCGCCTGCGAGAGCGGCGACACGTTCCTCTTTTACGAGATCAACCCGCTGGTCGAAGAGGTGGCGCGCACGCAGTTCAGCTTCCTCGCCCACTGCGCGGGCGCGCGGGTGAAGCCAGGCGACGCGCGGCTGGTGCTCGCCCGGGAGCCGCCGCAGCGGTTCGACCTGCTCGTCGTCGACGCGTTCAGCAGCGACGCCATCCCGGTGCACCTGCTCACCGCCGAGGCCTTCGCGCTCTACCTGCGCCACCTCGCCGAAGGCGGCGTGATCGCCGTGCACGTCTCCAACCGCTACCTCGACCTCGAGAGCGCCATCGCCGCCCACGCGGCCCCGCTGGCCTTGCGCGGGCTGCTCGTCACCGACGACGAAAAGAGCGACGACATCTTCCCCTCCCTGTGGGTCCTCTTGAGCCGCGACTCCTCACCGCTCGAAGGCCCGGCCTACGCCGGTGCAGAGCTCCAGCCCATCGAGCAGCTCGCCAAAGTGCGCGAGTGGACCGACGACTACTCCAACATCGCCTCCGTATTCCGTTGAGCGCAGCCCGGCTTTTGATCGGTGACAAGCCGCGGCGCGCTCTACGCCAATCCAAAAGCCAGGTTGAGCACAAACGCGAGGATGACCGTGTTGTAGAGGAACGACATGGTCGCCTGCAGCAGCACCGCGCGGCGGATCTGCTTGCTCGAGATGGTGGCATCCGAGACCTGGAAGCACATCCCGATGGTGAACGAGAGATAGGTGAAGTCGAAGTAGTCGGGCGCGCCGTCGCCGGGGAACTCGACGCCGCCGACGCCCTCGTGATCTTCCCGGTAGTAGAGGTGCGCGTAGCGCAGCGTGAAGGCGAGGTGCGTGAGCGTCCACGAGAGCGCCACCGCGAGCAGGCAGAGCACCACCAGCGCGCGCGCCTCGGCGGGCGGCGCGCTCTTCACGCCGCGCACCAGCACGGTCGAGGCGAACAGGCTCGCGGCCGAGGTGATCAAGACCAGCGCGTAGACGGCGGTGCGGCCCGGGTCTTCGTCGGCGGCGCGCTTGCGGGTGAGCGCCGCGTCGCTGGTGGCGATGTTCTGCCAGACCAGACCCGCCAGGAGGAGGCCGGTCGCGTCCCAGCCGCCGAGCAAGGTGAGCATCGACGGAGCGCGCAGGGAGAAGAGCACCGCCGCGATCGCGCCGCCGAAGAGCAGCGAGAGCGTGGTGCGGGCGAGCGCGTGGCGGGCGATGAACGGAGCGATGCGGCTCGTGCGGCTTGCCATCGATCGAGCATATCGAATACCTCGAGCGTTGCATGCTCAACCTGATCAGCTTCTGCCTTTGGGGCGACGGGCCCCGCTACACCGCGGGCGCGCTGCGCAACGCCGAGCTCTGCCCGCGCGTCTATCCGGGATGGACCGCGCGCTTCGCGGTCGGGCAGAGCACGCCGCGCGAGATCGTGCAGGGACTGCGCGAACGCGGCGCGCAGGTGGTCGAGCGGCCGGAGCCGGGCGACTGGCGCGGCATGTTCTGGCGCTTCGAGGCCGCGTCCGACCCCGAGGTCTCGGTGATGCTCAGCCGCGACTGCGACTCGCGCTTGAACGCGCGCGAGAAGGCGGCGGTCGACGCTTGGATGGCGAGCGATCGCCAGTTCCACATCATGCGCGACCACCCGCAGCACCGCACGCCCATCCTCGGCGGCATGTGGGGCGTAAAGGCGCCGCTGCTGCGTGAGATGACGTCGCTTATCAACGGATATACCCAAGGCAACTACTGGCAGGTCGATCAGCAGTTCCTCGCCCGGGTGGTGCACCCCAAGGTCGCCGCGGTGGCGATGGTGCACGACGAGTTCTTCGATGAGAAGCCGTTTCCCACCCCTCGCGAAGGGCTCGAGTTCGTCGGGCAGGTCTTCGATGAACACGAGGTCACCGTCGAGCTGCACCAGCGCCAGCTCGCCGACGGCCTGCGCGCCCGCCGCGCGAAGGGCGCGCCGTGAAGCTGCTGCTCATCCAGGAGCGCGGCCGCCATGCGCGCAATCGCGAATATCGAGAAGCGCTCTCGCTCTCTCGCGCGCTCGCCTCGGTGGGAATCGACTCCACCGTGTGGGGATTGGGATATGAGAACCATATCCGGCCCTTCGCGGAGATATCGAAGGGATATGACGCGGTATTGACGCTGGAGAACTACGACAGCGGCTGGCACCCGGACATCTCGGCATTCAACGGCCCCAAGCTCTTCTGGAGCATCGACTCCCACTGCGCGCTGCGGGCGCACCTCGCCTTTTGCCGCAAGAATCGCATCGACCACCTGCTCAATTCAGCCGAGCAGTATCTGGAGGCCTTTCGCGGCGTGGTCGCGGGCGGCGACTGGTTTCCCAACGCGATCGACGATGAGCTGCTCCAGCCGCCGGCCGGCGCGCACAAGCGGCACGACGTCGGCTTCTGCGGCTCGAACTCGCCCTCTCGCGAAGCGTGGCTGAGCCGCCTCGCGCGCGAGCTGCCGGTCGCGCGGCATCACCTGGTGATTGGTCCCGATATGGTGGCCGCGCAGGCCTCGTATCGGATTGGATTGAATCGAAGCCTCGCTGACGACGTGAACTATCGCTGCTTCGAAGTGCCCGCCTGCGGGACGATGTTGCTCACCAACCCGGTGCCGAATCTCGATCGGCTGCTCACGCCTGGCGTCGAGATGGTGCTCTATGCGGATGAGCGCGACCTGATTGAAAAGGCGCGCCACTACCTCGCGCACGAAGAGGAGCGCGAGGCGATCGCTGCGGCGGGGCGGCGCGCGGTGCTGGAGCGGCACACCTATCGCCAGCGCGCCGGACAGCTGGCGGGGATTCTCCAGAAGCTGGGCGTGCGCTGACGAGAGCCGCTACGCGCCGCCGAAGCGGAGGACCTCGCGCGCCGTCGCCTCGGGCGCGTCGACGTGCAGGAAGTGGCTCGCGTCGTCGAGCCAGACCAGCTCCGCCTCGGGCAGCATCGCCTGATACTGGGGGCCGAACGCGGGCGGTACCAGCGGATCCCAGCGGCTCCAGAGAAGCCGCATCGGCACCAGCGCTCCCGCCGCGCGCGCGGCCGCGATCGCGCCGGGCAGCTGCTTCATCGTGTGCGGACTCATCGTCTCGAGCAGGTTGCGGAAGAAGATCTCGCGGCTCGGTGGATCTCGGGTCCAGCGCGCATATTCGCGAACCTCCTCGCGGCTCTTGAGCGACTCATCTCGATAATGGACGTTCTCCAGCGCGAACGAATCGTGGTTGCGCGTGTAGAAGCGGAACAGCGCGCGCGCGCCGGGCAGCGAGAGGATCGCGTGCAAGAGGAAGAGCCGCGCCTCGGGGATGCCCGGTGAATGCATGATGAGCAGCCGCGAGAGCTTCTCGGGATGCAGCAGCGCGAGCCAGAGCGAGACATATCCGCCCATCGAATTGGCGGCGATATACGGGCGCTCGATTCCAATCGAGTCGATGAAGGCCGCGAGCACCTCGGCGAGCTGCTGCGGCGACTGCGAGAGCCCCTCGGGCGCGTCGCTCTGGCCCGCGCCGGGCAGGTCAACCACGAAGACTCGATATCTCTTTGCCAGCGCGCTCGCGACATATCGGAAGGAATAGGCCGAGGTCATCAGTCCGTGCACCAGCAAGAGCGGCGCGCCGTCGCCCGCCTCGACATACGAGAGTGAAAACGGCGCGGCGCGGCCCGGGACGAGCACGGCCGCGCGCTTGCGCGGCAGCGTCTGGAAATCGTGCGCACGCGTGGGGAGCTCAGGCAGCTGATTCGGGTCGCGCATAGGTCCGCACTATGCCGCAGATCGCTGCGCTCCACCGCGCGCCGGTTCGTAATAGAAGAAGCGCGGATATGAGCTTCATTTCCTTCAATCGGACCGGCACCGCGGGCGCGCCGCCGCGCGACGAGGCCGAGCTGCGCGAGCGGATGGGCCGGCTCGCCGGGCGCACGCTGGGCGAGATCGCGGGCGCGCTGCGGCTCGCGGTGCCGGCCGATCTGAAGAGGAGCAAAGGCTGGGTCGGGCAGCTGCTCGAGCGCGCGCTGGGCGCCACCGCGGCCTCGCGCGCGGAGCCGGACTTTCCCGCGCTGGGCATCGAGCTCAAGTCGCTGCCGATCGATCGGCGCGGCCATCCCCGCGAGTCGACCTTCGTCGCCTCGCTCGATCTCGCCGAGCCCGACCAGCGGTGGGAGGTCTCGCCCGTGCGCAAGAAGCTCGCGCGCGTGGCGTGGGTCATCGTCGAAGCGGACGACGCGATCCCGCTCGGCGAGCGGCGCTGCGGCGGCGCGCTCGTCTGGAGCCCCACCCCCGAGGAAGAGGCGCTCCTGCGGCGCGACTACGAAGAGATCGTCGAGCTGATCGCCGAGGGATTCATGGAGCGGGTGACCGGGCACCGCGGCGTCTCGCTGCAGCTGCGGCCCAAGGGGCGCAACGCGGCCGACCGGCGCGCGGCGCTGGACGAGGACGGCGGCGCGACGATGGCCGCGCCCCGCGCCTTCTACCTGCGCACGTCGTTCACTGAATCGATCCTGCGGCGCCACTTCCAGATGCCGGAGTAACGGGCGCAGCCGAGGGCGCGCTGCAGCCGCGCGGCGGGAGCGCGCCCGGCGCGAGGTCCTCGCAGATCTTCGAGTCGAAGTCGGCGCCGAAGAGCGCGGGAGGGTTCGCCGGGTCGCTGCCGTAGGGCTCGTCGGGCGGCGGCGGCGGCGCGGGATCGACCGCGTCGTTCTGCGCGGGCGCGGGCGGCGGCTGCTCGATCGAAGCGGGCGAGGCCACGGGCGCGGTCGCCTGGTTGTAGATCGCGACATCGGCCGCGCTTTCGATCACCGCCGCGAGGATGTTGCCGAAGACGTCCCCGCCGCTCGACGAATGGACCGGCGCGCTGTGCGCGCCGAGCGAGCGGCCCGAGCCGCTCCAGCCGGGCCGCCCGTAGCCACCCGTCGCGCAGCCCGCCGAGAGAACCATCGCGCCCGCCGCCGCTGCCACTCCGCGATTGATGCCGATCATGACCCGCTCCTGCCCGCGCGGCGGCTCGTGGTTGAACCTGCCTTCGCGCGTTCGAGAAGAAGGACCGGGGCTGCGCTTGAATGTGACCAGCGCGCCGCGGACCTTCTCGCTAGCGCCTCGCGGCAGCGAGCGCCTCGAGGTGGCGGCAGGCCTCCTCGACGCCCTCTTCCGCGCGCACCAGCGCGCCCAGCTCGGCCGCGCGCGCGCGCAGCGCCAGATCGCGCCCGGCCTTGCCCAGCGCGGCTCCGATCTTCTTCGCCGACGAGTAGCCGTAGCGGAAGACGCCCGCGCCGCTCCCGCTGCGCTCCAGCGCGCGGCCCCAGGAGAGCTGCTCCTCCATGAAGCCGCAGATCACCGCGGGCCGGCCGGCGGCGAGCGAGGTGTGCGTGGTGCCCGCGCCGCCGTGGTGGAGCACGGCGACGCAGCGGGGAAAGAGCGCGGCGTGGTTGGTGCGCCCGATGAACTGCAGCCGGTCGCTCACCTTCGCGGGCAGCGGGCGGCGCGGGTCGTGCTGGACGAGCGCGCGCAAGCCCGAGACCTGCGCCGCCTCGACCAGCAGCCGCTCGCTCGCCTCCGGCTCGAGCTGGCCCATCGAGCCGAGCGTGAGGAAGAGCGGCGGCTCGCCCGCGGCGAGAAACCGCTCGATCTCCTCGGGCAGCGGCTCCGGCTCCGCCTCGCCCGGCAGCGTGAAGGCCCCGACGAAGCGGTGCGGCCCGGCGTCGCGCGCGTGCGGCCAGAGGCGCCCGCTCGAGGCGATCAGGTTCAGCTCGGGCGAGTAGCAGGTGTCCATCACGTCGAACGGCTGCTGCACGCCGTGCGCGCGGAACAGCTCGCGGTAGCCCTCGCCGACGGCGCGATCGATGAGCGCGAACGCCGCGCGCCAGATCTGCTGGTTGAGGAAGCGGCCCAGGTTCGGCAGCCCCTCTGGCGCGCGCGCGGGATCGGAGATGAGGCCGGGCCAGAACGAGACCGACGCATAGGGCAGCTTGCGCTTGGCGGCGGCGATGCGCATCGGCGCGCAGACGAAGTGCCCGATCACCAGATCGGCCGCGTCGGCCATCGGCTCGGCGGCGGCGACCATCTCGGGGAACGAGGGGAAGAGCGCGCGCTCGTGCAGGAAGCGCAGCATGGTGATCGGGTTGCGCGTGCGGCCCATCTCGCCGAGCCACTTCGTCACGTCGAGGTGCGCGCGCGCGGGCGCGGCGATCGACTCGACGCCGACCGCGCTGCACATCGGCCGGTAATCCTTGTTGTCGACGCTGCCGATGGAGAGCGTCGCGCGGTGGCCGCGCCGCACCAGGCCGGCGGCGAGCGCGATCATCGGCCGGATGTCGCCGTCCGAGCCCCAGGTCTGCAGAGCGACGCGCATGCGGCTGTTGTTACCAGAGCGGCCGGGCGCGATGCGCTCTATTGTTCGGCGGCGATCTTCACGCGAGGAGCGGCGAGAATGGCGATCGAAGAGCTGCGGCTGCGCGCCAATGGCATCTCGTTCCGCGCGCTCGCCGAAGGGCCGGCGGACGGACCGCTGGCGATCCTGCTGCACGGATTTCCCGAGCTGGCCATCTCGTGGAAGCGCCAGCTGCCTGCGCTGGCTGCGGCCGGGATGCGCGCGGTCGCGCCCGATCTGCGCGGCTACGGCGGCACCGAGCAGCAGGGTCCGTACGATCTGCGCACGCTCTGCGCCGACGTGGCGGGCCTGGTGCGCGCGCTCGGCCGCGAGCGGGCGAGCATCATCGGGCACGACTGGGGCGCGGCCATCGCGTGGGGCACCGCGTTCCTCGAGCCGCAGGTGGTCGAGCGGCTGACGGTGATGAACTGCCCGCACCCGGCGGTGATGGCGCGCGCGCTCCTGACCAACCCGCGCCAGCTCTTGCGCTCCTGGTACATGTTCGCGTTCCAGATCCCGCTGCTGCCGCAGCTGCTGCTCTCGCGCGATCGCGCGGCGGCGGTGGCGCGCGCGCTGCGCGGCGGCTCGACCATCCGCAGCGTCTGGACCGACGAGGCGCTCGAGCCGTACCGCGAGGCCTTCGCGCAGCCGGGCGCGGCCAAGGCGGCCATCGGCTACTACCGCGCAGCCCTCCTGCACCCGTCGATCGTGCGCGACGCGAAGGCCCGGCCCATCCGCGCGCCGACGAAGATCATCTGGGGCGCCGACGATCGCTTCCTCGGCCGCGAGCTGATCGCGCGCTCGGCGATGCACCCGTACTTCGCTGAGGGAAACCTGCCGCAGATCGAGCTGATCGAGGGCGCGGGGCACTTCGTGCAGAACGAAGCGTCGGAGCGGGTCAACGACGCGCTCGTGCGCTGGGTGGCGCCTCAAGCGCAGACCGCGTAGGGCCAGCGCAAGTGGAGTTCGCCGCGGGCGCATCCGGGCGCCTCGGGCGACTGTCGAATGCCGCCGCGGCCGCGGGCTCCTTCATAGTGGTTCGCGCGCAAACCCTTGCCCCGCGCGGCCGCGAGCCCACCATGAATCGAAGCAGCGCCGTCGCACTCGCCCTCTCAGCCGCGCTCGCCGCCTGCGGCTCCGCGGACCAGCCCGGTCAGTCCGGCCAGGGCGAGCTGGCCCGCGCTGCCCAGCCGCGCGGCGCCGAGCTGGGCGCCTGCCCGCCGGGTCCGCTCACCAGCGGCATCGACGTCTCCAGCTACCAGGGCGCCATCAACTGGGGCGCGGCCGCCGACTCGGGCGTGGTCTTCGCCATCGCCAAGGCGACCGAGGGGCTCACCGTCCAGGACGCGGACTTCGCCGCCAACTGGGCCGGCATGAAGAGCCACGGCGTCATCCGCGGCGCGTACCACTTCTTCCACGGCAACGACGACGGCGCGCAGCAGGCCGACCAGTATCTCGCGCAGGTCGGCACGCTGGGCGAGCCGGGCGATCTGCCGCCGATGCTCGACTGGGAAGCGAACGACAGCGTCGACGCCGGCACCTACGCGGTCGAGGCGCAGAAGTTCATCGACGAGATCAAGGCGAAGACCGGCCTCGACACCGTCGTCTACACGTATCCCTACTACTGGACCTCGCAGATGGGCGCGCCCGCGCAGTTCGCGGTGCACCCGCTCTGGCTCGCGGCCTACAACGGCGGCGTCACCCAGTGCCCCTCGGAGATCGCGCCGTGGAGCCAGTGGACGATCTGGCAGTGGTCGGGAGATACGGCGGCCGACAGCGGCACGCCCAACCCCTTCGCGGGAGTCGCGGGCGAGGACCTCGACGTGTTCGCCGGCTCGGCCGCGTCGCTGCGCGCGTGGGCCTCGCCGCCGATCGCGCAGGCGTCGGGCAACGATGCGCTCACCGCGGTGAACTGGCCCGACGGCCACGCCGAGCTGTTCGGCCGCTCGCCCGCGGGCGCGGTGCTGCATGTCGCGACCGGCGGCAGCGGAGATGATTGGGGTACCACCGATCTGCTGGCGGGCAGCGACGGCGGCGTTTCGTGCGGCTCGGCCGCCGCGTTCTGGGGCGGCACCGCGCAGGTGCCCGAGCTCTTCTCCGCGCTCGCGAGCGGCGCCAGCGCGGACTTCCTCTACAGCGGAGGCAGCTGGGGCCCGGCGCAGCCGTTCGGCGGCAGCGCGTTCACCAGCCCCTCCGCGGTGGTCGGCATGGACGGCAAGGCGCGCGTCTTCGCGCTCGGCGGCGACGGCGCGATCTGGATGAACGCGTGGAGCGCGAGCAGCCAGTCGTTCAGCGGCTGGAGCAGCCAGGGCGGCTCGTTCGCCACCGGCGCGGGCGCCATCTCCTGGGGCAACGGCACGATCGAGTTGTTCGCCGCCGACGCGCAGGGCGCGCTCTGGCACCGCTGGAGCACCAGCGGCGCGGCCACCGCCTGGTCGAGCTGGACGCAGATGGGCAGCGGCATCGCCTCGCGGCCCGCGCCGGTGCGCTGGAGCGACGGCACGCTCGGCCACGCGGAGATCTTCGCGCGCGGCAGCGACGGCCAGCTCTACCACTCCGAGTTCTCCACCTCGAGCGGCTGGCCCGCGCCCAGCGTGGTCAGCGCCGGCAGCGAGATCATCGGCTCGCCCTCGGCGTTCATCAACCCGCCCGGCGCTGCGCAGAGCGGGCCCGAGGTCGTCGCGCGCGACGCGAGCGGGCGCGTGCTGCACCTCGCCCGCGCCGGAAGCGGCTACGGAGCCTTCGCGCCGCTCGGCGAGCAGATCGCCGCGTCCGATCCGTTCGGCTGGATCCGCGGCGACGGCACCGCCGAGGTCTTCGCGGTCGACTCCTCGGGCGCGCTGGTCGCGATCCACCGAGACGCGAGCGGCGACTGGGGCAGCTGGAGCGCGATCGGCAGCGGGTTCGATCGCTGCGCGCCGGCGCTCGCGAGCGAAAGCGACGGCGGCGCGCAGGACGGCGGAGCCGCGCTGGACGCGGGCGGGAGCGATCCCGACGCGGGCTCGTCCGACGCCGGCGCGCTCGACGCGGGCGGCGATGCTGGCGCGCTCGACGCAGGCAGCGACGCGGGCTCGTCCGACGCGGGCCCGCTCGACGCGGGAGTCGACGGCGGCCCGCGCGACGCAGGAGCCGACGCAGGCCCGGCCGATGCCGGCGCGCAAGATGGCGGTCTGTCCGCCGCCTCCTCCGGCGGCTGCAGCAGCGCGCCTCCCGACGCGCTCGCGCTGCTCGGCCTGGCGGCGGGCTGGCTCGCAGCCCGCCGCCGCGCGCTCGAGGACGCCGGCCGCTCGCGCGGCTGAAAAGTAAACCCAGGCTGTTGCGGGCCGCGCCCCGCCTGGGCGCGATCTCGTTCGCGCGCGCGCGGCGCTTGGTGGCCTGCGCTCCGGCGAGCGGGTCCTTTCCGCGAACGTGCGCTCGTTGAACCCGCTCCTTCCCACTTCGCGCACGTCAGGAGGCTCTATGAAGAAGCTCATCGCATCCGCGAGCTGCGCGTTCGCACTCTGCGCTGCCTGCGCGTCGGTCCCGGTCCCCAACGATCAGAAGACCGCCTCCCAGTCCGCCTTCCGCGGCGCGCAGGAGGCTGGCGCGGAGAACAATCCTCAGGCCCGCCTCGCGCTGCAGCTCTCGGCCGACGAGAACTCGCAGGCCGATCAGCTGGTGCAGCAGGGCAAGAACATCGAAGCGGCCGCCCTCTACAACCGCGCCCGCGCCGACGCCGAGCTCGCCATCGGCCTCGCCCGCCAGGCCCAGGCCGACATGAACGCGCGCGCCGAAGCCGACAAGGTCGCGCAGCTGCAGGGCACGCCGTGAAGCGCGCAGCCAACGCCGCTTCGATCGCTTTGAACCCCACCTTCTTGCAGGAGGCCCCCATGCGGACCTATCGACTGTCTGGCCGGATCGCGATGTTCGGAACCCTCTCCCTGGCAGGTCTGCTCGCCTGCGCGCACGCGCAGCCGTCGGACGAGCTGATCAAGGCGCGCGAGGCCTACTCGAACGCCGAGAGCGGCCCGGCGATGTCGCTCGATCCGGCCGACCTCCATGAGGCGCGCGTCGCGCTCGACAACGCCGAGGCCGACTCGAGCCGCGACCCGCAGTCGTTCGACGCGCGGCAGAGCGCCTACCTCGCGCTGCGCCGCGCGGAGCTCGCCGACGCGCAGGGCAAGACGGCGGCGGCGGAGAAGATGCGCGCCGAGTACGCGCAGCAGGAGGCGGCGCTGAAGGACTCGCTGCTCGCCCGCACGCAGAACAAGCTGGCGGCCACTTCCGCGGCGAACCAGCGCGCGCAAGGAGAGCTGAGCCAGACGCAGGGCCAGCTCAACCAGACCCAGGCGCAGCTCGATGCCGCGCAGCAGGCGCAGATGCAGACGCAGGCGCAGCTGGCCGCCGAGCACGACGCGCGGATGGCCGCCGAAGCGAAGGCGATGGAGGCGCTGGCCAAGCTGGGCGCGGTCAAGAACGACGAGCGCGGCATGGTGCTGACGCTCTCGGGCAGCGTGGTCTTCGCCTCGGGCAAGAGCGTGCTGCTGCCGAGCGCGCAGGCCCGCCTCAACGATGTCGCGGACGCGCTGCGCGACAGCCCGCGCAACATCCGCGTCGAGGGCCACACCGACTCGACCGGCTCGGACGCCACCAACCAGGCGCTCTCGCAGCGCCGCGCGGAGGCGGTGATGAACTACCTCATCAGCCGCGACATCCCGCAGAGCCGCATCAGCGCGGTGGGCCTCGGCGCGAGCCGCCCGGTGGCGGACAACTCGAGCGCGGAGGGCCGCGCCAACAACCGCCGCGTCGAGATCATCCTGCTGCGCGACACGCAGGCGAGCGCGGATCTGCGCCAGTAGCCGCGCCGCCGGAGCGGCAACATCGAGGCCGGCAGCGGAGGATCGCTGCCGGCCTCTGCGTTTGTGGATACGATGCGGGGCTCACCGCGAACCGGAGGACGCTTGTACGAGGAAGAGGAGCGCTCCGAAGCCTCGCGCCGCAGATCGTTCGAGCGGACCTTCCGCGCCCAGCGCGACAAGAACGCGCGCCGCTTCCTCCGCCTGCGCTCGATGGGCACCGGCGTCTGGTTCGCCGCAGTCGTCGGCCTCTCGGTCGCCGGCATCGGCAAGGCCCCGCCGCTCGAGTGGGCCCTGGTGGGCCTCGTCTTCGCCGCCGCGCTCGCCACCCAGCTGGCTGCCGAGCGCTGGGACTTCGTGCTGCGCAACGCCTGGTTCACGCTCGCGATCATCGACATGCCCGGCATCTTCTTCGCGCAGGCGGTGAGCATCGCGCACGGCGACCTGCTCGCGGCGCGGAGCAACGGCGTCTTCACCGTGGGCGTCTACGCGATGGCGATCGCCATCTCCTGCCTCTCGATGCGCAAGAGCAACGTCATCGCCGCCACGCTCAGCGGGATCGTCCTGCAGATCGCCCTGCTCCACCTGGTCGGCAACGCGGCGGTGGGCGGGCCCTACGTGGTGCTGGTGCTCGGCGTCACCGGCACCGCCTGCTGGGCGCTCATCGACCAGAGCACCGGGCTCATCACCAGCACCGTGTTCGAGCAGGCGCAGAGCGCGCGCCTGGGCCAGTACTTCTCGCCGGGGGTGCGCGACCGGATCCTCGAGCAGGGGCGCGGCCGCACCGGCGAGCACCGCGAGGTGACCGTGCTCTTCGCCGACATCCGCGGCTTCACCGCGATGTCCGAGAAGATGGAGAGCCCCGCCGTGGTCGCGCTGCTCAACGAGTATCTCGAGCAGATGGTGCAGGTGATCTTCCGCGCCAACGGCACGCTCGACAAATTCATCGGCGACGGGATCATGGCCTACTTCGGCGCGCCGCTCGACAACAAGCGGCACGCGGAGACCGCGGTGCGCTGCGCGCTGGAGATGCTCGAGGCGCTGGACAAGCTCAACGCGCGCCGGGCGGACCGCGGCGACGAGCCGCTGCGCATCGGGATCGGGCTGCACACCGGACGCGTGGTGGTCGGCACCATCGGGCCGCCGCTGCGGCGCGAGTACACCGCCATCGGCGACGCGGTGAACACGGCGAGCCGCATCGAAGGGCTCACCAAGGAGCACGGCGTGTCGGTGCTCGCGTCGCAGAGCACGCGCCAGCACGCGGGCGACGCGTTCGCGTGGACCGCCGCGCCCCCGATGGAGATCCGCGGCAAGAGGGAGAGCATCGCCACCTGGATCCCCTCCGCGCGCGGCTGACGCCACGGCCCTGGTGTATGCGACTTTTGTCTGTTATCCTGGTTCACTGCTGTAAGAGCCAGGAGACGCACGACTATGCACCACCGAGCCCTTGGTCCGTCACCTCGCCGGGAGATCTCCGCGGGCGCTTCCGTTGCGGTGGGGCTGTGCGCGGCGCTTGGCGCTGCGCTCTTGGCGGCCTGCGGCTCGCCCGACATTCCCATCACCACGCCGCCCGGCTCGAGCTGCTCCACCGACGACGACTGCGACCCCGGCGACAACTGCATCCACGGCAGCTGCCAGGGTGACTCGGCCGGCCCGGACGGCGGCGTCGACGCAGGCGCCCATCCCGACGCGGGCAGCGACGCAGGCTCCGGCCTGCGCGACGGCGGCAGCGACGCGGGCGAGCCGGACGCGGGCGCGCAAGACGGCGGCAGCGACGCGGGCGAGCCGGACGCGGGCGCGCAAGACGGCGGTAGCGACGCGGGCGAGCCGGACGCGGGAGCGCAGGACGCGGGAAGCGACGCGGGCGGGCCCGACGCGGGAGCGCAGGACGCGGGAAGCGACGCGGGCGAGCCCGACGCGGGAGCGCAGGACGGCGGCAGCGACGCCGGCGCGCTCGACGCGGGAGCGCAGGACGGCGGCAGCGGCGCGGGCATCGGCCCCACCGGCGGCGCCGTCGATCTGCTCGACTTCGTGCTGACGGGCGACACCCGCCCGCCGACCTGCGATCACACCGAGAACTACCCGACCGCGATCTTCGCGCAGATCGCCTCTGCGATGTCTGCGATGAATCCGCAGTTCGGCCTCGACCTGGGCGATCACATGTACGTCTGCGCGCAGAACACCGCGATGGCGCAGGCGCAGATGGCGCTCTATGTCCAGAGCGTCGCGAACTTCAAGCAGCCCTTCTTCATGACGATGGGCAACCACGAGTGCGAGGACGGCGCGGACTGCTCCTCGACGCCCACCGACGCAAACTACGCGGCGTACATCGCGGCGCTGCAGACGGTCTCGCACGAGAAGTTGCCGTACTACGCGCTGCAGATCCAGACGCGGCTGGGGCGCGCGACGCTGGTGTTCATCGCCGACGACTTCTTCGACGCCACCGCGCAGAGCTGGCTGCAGGACACGCTCACCGACGCGGACGCGAACTCGGTCTACACGATCATCATCAAGCACCACCCCGTCACCGGCTCGCGCACCGGGCCGGCCGCGCCCAACACGGTGCTGGAGAGCCACAAGTATTCGCTCATCCTCACCGCGCACGATCACGACTACGCGCACAGCACTTCGCAGTTCGGCGGACGCAGCGTCATCTGCGGGCTGGGCGGCGCGAACGTCTCGAACACCGGCTTCTGCCGCGTGCAGCAGCGCAGCGACGGCACGCTCTTGTTCACGCAGTACGACATCAACAGCAACCCAGGCAGCAGCTGGTCGGTGAGCGCCCGCTCGCAGTAGGCGCGGCCGGGCGGTGTTTCCGCGCGCGTGCGGCCGGATGGATCAGCGCCCGCGCGATCCTCGTTGCTATGATGTGCGCGCCGCATCTCGCGGGCGCGACCTTCGAGGCCGCGAGAGGATCCCTTGCCGGGCACCACGCCAACCGCAGCGCCGAGCCGCACCTTCGACACGCTGGAGATCCCGGCCGCCATCCTGCGCACCATCGCGGCGCGCGGGTACGCGAACCCGACGCCCGTGCAGGAGGCGGTGCTCGCGCCCGAGCTGCGCGGCCGCGACCTGCTCGTCTCCTCGCGCACCGGCTCGGGCAAGACGCTCGCGTTCGGCCTGGTGCTGGCGCGCGAGCTGCTCGGGCAGCAGGAGCGCCTGCCGCCCGCCGCCACACCGCTCGCGCTCATCGTCGCGCCCACGCGCGAGCTGGCGCACCAGATCTCCGTCGAGCTGGAGTGGGTCTTCGCGCAGGCGGGCGCGCGCATCGCCACCTGCGTGGGCGGCGTCGAGATGGGCAAGGAGCTGCGCGCGCTGCGCGACGGCCCGCACTTTGTCGTCGGCACGCCGGGCCGGCTGGTCGATCACCTCGAGCGGCGGAGCCTGCGGCTCGAGTCGCTCAAAGCGGTGGTGCTCGACGAGGCGGACGAGATGCTCGACATGGGCTTTCGCGACGAGCTCGAGCGCATCCTGCGCGACGCGCCCACCGAGCGCCGCACGCTGCTCTTCTCCGCGACGATCCCCTCGGCCATCGAGCAGCTGGCGCGCAAGTTCCAGCAGAACGCCGCGCGCGTCTCGGCGACGCCGCCTTCGCAGGCGCACCAGGACATCGAGGTGCGCGCGCACCTGATCGCCTCGCGCGAGCGCGAGCACGCGGTGGTCAACTGCCTGCGCGCCGCCGACGCGCAGACCGCCATCGTCTTCTGCGGCACGCGCGATCACGTCAACCACCTGCACGCGAGCCTGGTCGAGCGCGGCTTCTCGGCGGTCGCTCTCTCGGGTGAGCTGACGCAGCCGGAGCGCACGCGGGCGTTGAAGGCCCTGCGCGATGGCCGCGCGCGCGTGCTGGTCGCCACCGACGTGGCCGCGCGCGGGCTCGATCTGCCTGACGTGGGCATCGTGGTGCAGGCCGACCTGCCGCAGAACGCGGAGGTCTGGCAGCACCGCAGCGGCCGCACCGGACGCGCCGGCCGCAAAGGCGTGAGCGTGCTCCTGGTGCCGGGCGGCTCGCAGCGCTCGGCAGAGCTGATGCTGCGCAAGGCGGGCGCGCGCGCCAGCTGGTCGCCCGCGCCGGGGCCGGAGCAGATCCGCACCCGCGATCACGAGCGGCTGGTCACGTCGCTCGAGGAGATCTCGCAGTCGCCCGCCGAGGAGGATCTCGCCGTCGCGCGCGAGCTGCTCACCAAGCGCACGGCCGAGCAGCTCGCGGCCGCGCTGGTGGCGCAGCAGCGCGCGAGCCTGCCCGCGCCCGAGGAGCTGCCGCTCTCCGCGCAGGTGCAGGCCGGCGCGAAGGGCAAGGGCCTGCCGCCCGCGGGCAAATATGTCCCGACCTATCCAGGCGCTTCGCGCGGCGGCGACGAGCGCGCACCCGCGCGTGAACCTCGCGAGGCGAGCGAGCCTGGGCGCGGCAAGCCGCACGACCCGCGCGGCGAAGCGCGCAACAAGCCCGGCTACGGCAGCAAGCCCGCGCAGGCCCCGGTCCGCGAGAGCGCGCGCAAGACGTACGCAAGCGAAGCGCCGCGCGGCAAGCCAGCGCACCCCGCCGAATCGCGCTCGCCCGCGCCAGTCAAGCCCGCGCACGCTGCCGCCTCGGTCTCCAACGAAGCGCCGCGCAAGGCGCCGTTCACGCCCGCGCGCAATCCCGCCGAGCCGCCCGCCTCGCCCTGGTCGCGCGAGCGCAACGGCAAGAAGCTGCGCGACCACAACGCGTTCGACGACGCGGTCTGGTTCAGCGTCGACGTCGGCCGCGCGCGCAACGCCGATCCGCGCTGGCTCTTGCCGCTGCTCTGCCGCCGCGGCGGCGTGGTGAAGGAGCAGATCGGCAAGATCCAGATCATGCCGAACGAGACCCGCTTCCAGATCGTCGCCACCGCGGCCGCGGGGTTCGAGAAGTCCGCGCACAAGCCGGATGCGAAGGATCCCTCGGTGCACGTCAAGCGAGTGAAGTAAGGCGCGAAGTCGATGTCGATGAACCAGCGGTGCGCCCCGATCGCGGCCGCGCTGGGCGCGACCGCCGCTGCTCGCCGATTCAACTACTGCGAGAGAACCACCACGCTGTAGGGCCCGAGCGCCACCGTGCCCGACTGGGCCATTCCATCGCGCGGCGGACCGGACGCATTCACGTCGTTCGAAGGCGTGCCGCCGTAGTCCGCGCTGTAGATCGTCTCGTCGCTGTTGAAGCGCACGTGCCACGTCCCCGACGCGGGAAAGCCGATGGGCAGCGAGAGCTGCACGTTGCTGAAGTTCGCCGCGACCACCGTGTCGTCTCCCGGGCCGCCCTGGTCCCAGCGGTGGAAGGCGATCATCGGCGAGACCGCGTCGCCGCTGCCGCTGTGCCGGTTGGCCGCCTCGATGACGGCCGTGTTGTCGCCGAGCAGCCCGCGCGTGTTTCCGGCCGCGTTCTTCCGCAGCGCGATCAGGTCGTGGACCATCGCGCGGAACGGCGCATTGGCCGTCTCGTTGGTCCAATCGAGCGCGGGCCCCTGATTGAACGGGAATGGCGTCGTCTCGAGAAACTCCTGCCCCATGAAGATCATTGGAATGCCCGGCGTGGTGAAGACGAGCGCGAGGCCCAGGCCGCTGCGGCGGCGCGCCCAATAGCCGTTCTGCGAGAGGCCGATCAGCGCGGGGATGCGCTGGTGGTCGGCCCCATTTTGCGGCGCGACCTTGTCGTGGTTCTCCGTATAGAGAACATTGGTCATCGAGCCGCTGTTGAGTGGCGATACCAGCGTGGTCACGTCGCGCGACGAGTCGTCCGGGGCAATCAACAGCGGCTCGAGCGCATAGTAGAAGCCGTCGTCCCATTGGCCGTCGAAGCCATATCCAGACGAATAGTTGTCGAGCTGCGTGGGATCGACCGGCTGGGTGATCGCGTCCCAGCCGGAGAGATCTTCCCCGAGGGTGAGCGCGCTCGGATTCAGCGCATGCACCGCGATATTCGCGTCCTTGATCAGGCGCGCCCCCTCGGGAAGATCGGCGCCGCCCGGGGTGTCGCTGCGGGTATAGACCACCGAATCCCAACGAAAGCCGTCGGCTCGATAGTTGATGAGCCACGATTTCAATGAATCCAGGATCAAGTCGTGGACCTGCGGCGTCCCAAACGCAGGGCGAGGTCCGAACGGTGTCGCGTCCTCGCCCTCGAAGTAGATCCCGCCACCGTCGCACGGCCCGTCGAAGCACCACATCGAGAGCGAAGGATGGGTATCGTCGTCCAATCCGAAGTGATTGAACACGACATCGAGAATCACGCTCATACCCAGTTGGTGGGCCTGGTCGATGAGCGCCTGCAACTCATCCGGAGCGCCATAGGCGCGGCAGGGCGCGAACGGATAGATCGGATTGTATCCCCACGAGTAATCACCGGGGAACTCGTTGACCGGCATGATCTCGATGGCATTGATTCCCAGCTGCGCCAGATCGGCGAGCTTGGTTGCCGCGCTGGTATAGGTCCCCGTTCCATTGTCCGACGGGTCGACGAACGTGCCCAGGTGCAGCTCGTAGATGACCGCGTTTCGCGCGGTGGCGGGGGTATAGGACGCGGTCCAGGCATATCCAGCGGGGTCATAGAGAACGCCGGGCGGCTCCTGCCCGCCGGGGTCCGCGCCGACGAGCTGCGCGCGCGGATCGGTGCGCTCGAGCTGGGCGACGCCCGTATCGATCTCATATTGATACTGCTGCATCGAATGGGCGCCCGCGACGCCTCCGGAGAAGGTGCCGTCGCCCTGCGCGGCGAGCGGCGCCGAGCCGAAGTCGCCGCTCACCGAGACCGCTTGTGCGTCTGGAGCCCAGACGCGAAACCAGGCGCCGCCGTCGACGAGGAACCCGCCGAGCGCGCCGCCGTCTTCAAAGAGGCCCGCGTCGGCACGAAGGCCGCCGTCGAGCGGGCCGGCGTCGCCGCCGCCATCGTGCAGAGAGCCGCCGTCGCGCGGGCCGGCATCGGATGCGCCCTGGTGCGCGCCGCACGCCGCGAGTCCGAGCAGCCCGACCAGCCCGAACAGGAAGAGGGGAATCAAACGCGAGAAGCGACTCGGCATATCAGCGCCCGGATCTCGAGTGCGAAGAAGGAGCTCAGGCCGAGGTGCGCGCGCGGAACCAGTCGGCCGTCGCGCGCACGCCGTCTTCGAGCGACACCGTGGGCTTCCAGCCCAGCTTCTCCTGCGCCAGCCGCGGCGAGATCGCCGAGCGGCGCTGCTCGCCCGCTTTGCCCGGCCCGTGCGAGAGCCTCTCGCCGAAGCCCACCGCGGCCGCGAGCAGGCCGGCCAGCTCGACCACCGTCGCCTCGCGCGCGGTGCCGATGTTGATCGCGCCCTGGAGATGCGACTCGAGCGCCAGCGCATTGGCCCGCGCGACATCGCCCGCATAGACGTAATCGCGCGTCTGCATCCCATCGCCATTGATCGTGGGCGCCTGATTCGCGAGCATGCGCGCGAGGAAGATCGCCACCACGCCCGCCTCGCCGTGCGGGTCCTGGCGCGGGCCATATACATTGGCGTAGCGCATCGCCGCGCAGCTCATCCCGTGGGCCATCGAGTAATGGGCGAGATACTCTTCGCCGCACAGCTTGGAGACGCCGTACGGGCTCGCCGGCCGGCGCGGGTGCGTTTCGTTCGCGGGGAACGTCTCCTGCTCGCCGTAGATGGCGCCACCCGACGACGCGAAGACAAAGCGCCGGGTGCCCGCGCGCCGCGCCGCCTCGAGCAGATTGACCGTGCCCAGCACGTTCACCGACGCATCGAAGGTCGGGTCCGCCACCGACTTGCGCACGTCCATCTGCGCCGCCAGGTGCAGCACCGCGTCGGGCTTGAGCGAAGCGAACACCTCGCTGAGCGTGGCCGCGCGGATGTCGTGCACCACCAGCTCGACGCCCGCGGGCAGGTTCTCGCGCTTCCCGTGCGAGAGATCGTCGAGCGCGGTGACGCGGTGGCCGCGCGCGAGCAGGGCCTCGGCCGAGTGGGATCCGATGAAGCCGGCGCCGCCGGCGATCAGCACGTGCACAGGAGCTCCCAGGTTGACTTCGCGCTCCCCTTTAGGGGCGTTCGCGCGCGCAGGCAATCGGTCGACACGCCGCGCCGCAATCTTTGAGAGAGAGCGAGCACCTCATTCGGCGACGCGGCGCGCTGAACAATTCCTCGTGGCCGGAATTTCCTTCCCGCTGTCACTTTTTCGCTCCCGCGTAGCGGAGCGATCTTTTGCGGAGGGTCTGCTCCATGAAGAAGCTCCTGATCGCGGTGGCGGCGCTGGCGGCGGCATCCTGTGCAAAGCAGTTGGGATCGAGCGACGCGGGCAACTATGTGGTGGCGCGCTTCGACCCGTCGCAGAGCCCGCCGGTGGTGCCCTCGCCAAACGACCTGGCCTTCGACGCCGACTCGGGGACGCTGCAGATCCCGCTGGGCGCGAACGCGAGCGACGCGGACAAGAACCTCGCCGCTTATCTCGACACACTCGATGGCTTCCCCGCCGACTCACCGGCGACCATGACCTTCACCGGAAGGCTCGACGCCGGCAGCGTCACGCCGAAGAGCGTGCAGACCTACGACATCACCAGCGGCGCGCTGATCGCGGTCAACAGCGTCTCGCCCGCCTACGCCGACCGGACCCTGCTGGGCGATGGCGGCGCGCCGGTGCCCGATGCGACCGCGCCGGGCGAGGTGACCCTGGTGCCGCCCGCGGGCGGCTGGATCTCCGGGCACACCTACGCGGTCGCGGTGATCGGCGGCGAGCACGCGGACGCGCTGCGAGGCGCCAATAGCGAAGAGGTGATCGGCAGCGACTCGTGGGCGCTCGCCCGCTCGTCCAACTCGCTGGTCACCTGCCCCGCGCCCTATACGGCCGCCGATTGCCGCGCCGCGACCAACCTATTTCCCAGCGTCTACACCGACCCGCAGCAGCGCATCGCCGATCAGCTCAAGACTGCCATCCAGCTCGAGGCGGTGCGGCTCCATTACAAGCCAACGCTCGATCAACTGGACGCGCTGGGATATCCGCGCGCCGATATCGCGCAGCTCTTCTCTTTCAAGATCGTCGATGACGCGGTGACGCCTGCGTACACGCTCGATCCCGACCCGTGCAAAGTGAATGTCCCGCTGCCGAACGATCTCGCGATCGATCCGGCGACAGGGCTGCTCGCGACGCCGACCACCTGCGCGGGCCTGACCGCTTCCAGCGCGGAGTTCCGCGCCGACTATCTGAACCATTTGAATGGATATCCGACCGCCTCGTTCGCGACCGAGTCGTTCGTGGGCGGCAACCTCGCGACGCCCGCCGCGGGCGTGGGCCCCACCGCGAACGCGAGCGGCTCCGGCCTGGTGGTGCTCGACCTCTCCAGCAGCAACGCGGCGGTCGCGCCCGCGGCGACTGGATACACCATCGATACCCAGGGAACGGGCACGCTCTCGATCGCGCCGCCCGCCGGGGGCTGGATCAAAGGGCACGACTATGCGGTCGGCCTGATCGGCGGCGCGCAGGGCCTGCGCGGCTCGGGCGGCGAGCAGGTGATCGCGTCCGACCAGTTCGCGCTGGTCCGCTCGACCGCCAGCCTCGTCACCTGCGCCGATCTCACCTCGCCCGGCTGCCACGCGACGCTCACGCTGGTGCCGGTGACCGACGCGCAGGCGGTGCAACTCGAGGGCGTGCGGCTGACGCTCAAGCCAGGCCTCGACGCGCTGGAGGCGCAGGGAGTTCCGCGCGCCAGCGTCGCCGCCTTCTGGAGCTTCAAGATCACCAGCAATCCAGAAGTGACGTTCGACCTGCTCTCTCAGACGATCCCGTTTCCCAACGACGGGCGCGATCTGAGCCAGTTCCATCAACCCTTCCTGCTCTGGATTCCCGATGGAGGCGTCAACGGCGGCCCGCGCGTGAACCTGCCGGTGCCGGCCGGCTCGCCGCCAGCCGCGGCCGCGCTGATCGCCGGCCTCAATACCCTCGACGGCTTCTCCACCAGCGCGCCCATCGTCAGCGAGAACGGATATGCGACCGGCGCGCTCACCGACGGCGCGCGGCTCGACCCGACGACGCTCGTCGCGGGCGCCACCGTCGGACTGTTCAACCTCGACGACGCGGGCGCGCCCCCGACCTATCAAGTCTGCGTCAGCTGCGCTTTGCCCTCGGGATATCTCGATGCGGGGAGCGGCGAGCCGGACGAGCTGGAGATCGTCCCGGCGACTCCGCTCGCCGAACGCAATGGATATGGCGCGTATATCACCACCGACTTGAAATCGAGCAGCGGCGTGGGCGTCGCGCCCAACGTCGAGTTTGCGCTCATCCGCATGCGCAACCCGATCGTCGATCCGTCCACCGGCCAGCTGACCATCGGCGAGCTGGTCGGCGCGCTCGATCTGGCCGACGCCGCGGTGATTGAATCGCTGCGGCAACAATATGCCTCTCTTATCGACGAAGTATCCGCGCGCAGCGGCCGCCCGCGCGCGCAGCTCGCGCTGGCGTGGGACTTCCACACGGAGACCACGGCGAGCGGCTTGCCGCCGTTCGGCGCGATTCCCGCGGCGCTCGAGAGCGCGAGCTCGGGCGCCTCCGCGACGCCCGCCTATGTCTACGACGGGACCAGCACCGTCAAGGCGCAGGCGACCGGCTTCGACCTGAGCTCGGTCAATGCCATCTATCTCGCGGCCATCGATACCCCGTTCTATTTCTCCGATGGCAGCGGCAACTATGACCCGGCCGGCGACTTCGATGGAGCGCACGAGCACACGCAGCGGCAGCAGCTGATCATCACCATTCCCACCGGAACGCCGCCGAGCGGCGGCTGGCCAGTCGCCATCTTCGGCCACGGCTTCACGCGCCAGCGTCTCGACGTGCTCGCGCTCGCGAACACGTTTGCTTCGAAAGGGATCGCGGCCGTCGCCTTCGACCTGCCGTACCACGGCGATCGCTCCTTCTGCGTCGGCGCGCACCAGGCGATCACGCTGCCCGACGGCGGCGCCTCGGCGAGCGACGACGACGCGTGCTTTCCCGGCGGCGTGTGCGAGAGCGACCCGGCCGATCCGAGCTACGGCCGCTGCGTGAGCCCCGCGCGCAGCAGCACCGGCTGCACCGCGCTGACCAGCCTCACCTTCGCGGCCGCGCTGGTGATCGGCGAGCTCACCTCGAGCGAGGGAGATCTCTTCTGCCAGGCCGGCGGAAAGTCGAGCGGCTCGACCTACGCCGACAACCTCGGCCACTGCCTGACCAGCGGACCCAACGCGGGATATTGCGAAGGCAGCTACTTCGCCGAGGCCGACGGGAGCAGCCCGCCGGTCATCTCCGGCTGGGACTTCATCGATCCGACCAACTTCTTCGCCACCCGGGATCACTTCCGCTCGACATCGATCGACCTCAACGAGGTGGTCGAGGTCTTGAAGTACACCGGCAGCGGCTCGCTCGCGTCGTCATTGACTGGCAACAACGCGCTCAACGCATCGAATATCAACTATGTCGGCATGAGCCTGGGCGGCATCACCGGCGTTTCGGCCGCGACCGTCGCGCCCGCGTTGAACAACCTCGTCTTCAATGTCACCGGCGGCGATCTCACCGGCCTTCTGCTGCGCTCGCCCGGGCTCGCGGTGCTGCGCGCGCCCACGTTGGCCGGCCTCGCGCAGCTGGGCATCGTGCCCGGCCAGGGCAACTTCGACCAGTTCGTCAACTTCGCGCAGTGGGTGCTCGACCCCGCCGATCCAATCAATTTCGTCGACGCGCTCGATGCGCCGCCGGCGCCCGCGGGCCGCAAGTCGCTGCTGCAGTTCATCGAAGGGGACACCATCGTGGCGAACTTCTCCAGCGAGCAGCTCATCGATATCGCGAATGCCGACGGCAGCGATCAGCAGCTCTCTTGGACCTATTACGACTCTGCGCACTACACGCTTCCTTATGAGCCGCTGCCGACCACCACCAACCGGCACGGGTTCCTCCTGGTTCCCGGCGTGAACGGCCCGGCGAGCGCGCAGGCGACGACCACGGCGGCGCAGGACGAGGCGGCCGGCTGGGTCTTGAACGGCACTTCGTCCACGGCGCAGGCCGGCCAGTTTCCTTGATTTGAATCACATACCCACGGCGCGGACTTCGGGAGCTCCCATGCGCAACTCGATGGTTGCCTTTGCATTGATGGTCGTCTCCACGGCCCGCCTCGCGAGCGCGGCGGGGCTGCAGGTCGACACCCAGCAGGCGCGCGCCACCGGCATGGGCACCGCGGTGGTGGCGAGCGACAACGATGCTTCTTCGATCCTCTACAACCCGGCGGGGCTGGCGCAGGGCAAGGGGCTCGAGCTCCAGCTGGGCGATACCCTGATTGCCCCAGCGGTCCGATATATCGACCCGACGACCGGCCATTCGACCGTCAATCACTTCGGGATCGTGCCGCCGCCGCACCTCTACGCGGCTTATGGAATCACCGACAATCTCACCGTCGGATTCGGCGAGTTCACGCTCTACGGAAACGTCCTCGACTATCCGACCGATTCGAGCTGGGCGGGCCGCTTCTTGATCACGCACAGCGAGCTGCAGACTTTCGATCTCAATCCGACGCTCGCGTATCGATTCCTTGACGGGAAGCTGCGCGTCGGCGCCGGCTTCAATGCGGTTCGCGCCACCGTCGATCTGGCCCGGCAGCTCGGCTTTGTCGACTCCGAGGGCAGCGTCGAGATCGCGGGCGCGACCTGGGGGGCTGGCTGGAACGCCGGCGTGCAATATGAGCCCTTCCCGCAGTTCCTCATGCTCGGGGTCTCCTATCGCTCGACGGTGAAGCTGAACTTCGATGGCAATGCCCACTTCAGCAACATCCCGCCCGAGTTCCAATCGCAGGCCTATGACCAGAGCGGCTCAGCGGCGATCGAGCTGCCGCAGCTGCTCTCGCTCGGCCTCGCGCTGCGGCCCACCGACGAGCTGCTCATCGAATTCGATGCCGACTACACCGGCTGGCAGACCTTCCACGACATCTCGCTGGTCTTCGCCGATCCGGCCAACAACCAGACCGAGCTCAAGCGCTGGACGCACAGCTGGACATTCCATCTCGGCGGCGAATATGCGCTCTCCGATCGCTGGCACCTGCGGCTGGGCGCGCTCTACGATGAGACCCCCTCGCCGGAGGACACGCTGGGGCCCGACATCCCCGATGCGTCGCGCCTCAACTTGAGCGCGGGCATCGGCTTCAAGTTCTGCGACCACTTCTCGATCGACGCGGCCTATATGCAGGTCATCTTCCTGCAATCGACCAGCACGCTCGCCGATCTCCCGGGCGACTATCGGGCCAATGCAAACTTGGTATCGCTGACGCTCGGGTATCGCCCGTAGCGGCGCGCCGGGCCGCGCCAGGCTTGACTCTGCTCGCGTTGCGGCGCCCAATGACCTTACGATGAAGGTCTTATGCGCGGCCTGAGCGAACGATTGACCGGTTTCACCAGCGAGCATCCGGTGGCGTCTTTCGCGCTCGCGTCGGTGCTGACCGCGCTGGTGGGGCTCGTCGACTACCTGACCGGCATCGAGCTGCGCGTGTTTCCCCTCTACTTCGTGCCGCTCGCGCTGATCGCCTGGCAGTTCGGGCGCCGGGCGAGCGTCGCCGCCTCGGCCGTCTCGATGGCCTCCTGGGAGACAGCCAACCGGCTGGGCGGCCTACGCTCGGAGCACCTCTGGGTGGAGTCGCTGAATCTCTTCTTCCAGTTCGCCGCGCTCGCCGGATTCGGCCTGGTGGTGGCGACCCTCTGCGCGCAGCTGCGCCGGGAGCAGGCGCTCGCCCGCGTCGATGGGCTCACCGGCATCGCCAACCGGCGCGGCTTCGAGGAGCGGCTGCAGGTGGAGATGGCGCGGGGGGCGCGCAGCTCGCTGCCGCTGGTGATCGCCTATCTCGATCTCGACAACTTCAAGTCGATCAACGATCGCGCCGGACACCAGGCCGGCGATGCGCTGCTGCGGAGGGTCGCGCACGCCGCCGAGGCGGTCTGCCGCAAGAGCGACGTCGCCGCGCGGCTGGGCGGAGACGAGTTCGCCCTGCTGCTGACCGGCTGCGATCAGGCCAGCGCCACCGCGGTGCTCGAGCGTCTGCAGCTGCGGCTGCGCGAGTCGGCGCCGATGGGCGCGCCGCCGGTCTCGGTGAGCATCGGCGCGGTCTGCTTCGCGGCGCCGCCGGCCAGCGTGGACACGGCGCTGCGGCAGGCGGACTCGCTGATGTATCGGGTCAAGCGTGGGGGCAAGAACGACCTGCGCGTGGAGAGCGCCTGAGCGCGAAGCGCCGCGCCGGGTGGAGCGCGAGCGCGGCGGGCAGTTCTGCTGGCAGTGCGCTCAGCGGCGCGGCAGCCGCAGCCGGTAGCGCGGTGTCTGCGCGCTCTCGTCGCGCAGCAGCTGGCCCCCGTGGCGCTGGAGGATCTGCTCGATCATCGTCAGGCTGAGCACGCTGCCGCTGCGCGCGCGCGGCGTGCCCTGCTGCAGCCGCAAGCGCGCCGCGGAGTCGAACTGCGGGCCGCTGTCTTCAATGGCGAGCTCGACCCGGTGCTCGTCATGGCTCCCGAGCACGCGCACATGCCCGTTCGGTGATGAGGCGCGGACGGCCATCTCAAGCAGGCTGAGCAGCGCCTGGCGCAGCTGCAGCAGATCGCCCTCGACCGGCGGCAGCGCCGCGAGGTTCTCGCAGGCGATGGTCACCTGGGGCGGCGCCTCGAGCGCGTCGAGGATCACCGCGAGCACCCCGGCGAGCGAGAAGGTCTCCCGCTGCGGCAAGCGCTGCTGCATCGTCTCCAGCATCGCGCTGGTCACCCGCCGCACGATGGTCAGCTGCTCGCTGGTGCGCTCGATGTGCTGGCGCACGCGCGCGTCCTCGCGGACGTAGCGCGCGATGAGATAGAGCGACGACTCGATCACGCCAAGCGGGTTGAGCAGCTCGTGCCCCATCGACGCGATCAGGCCGCCAAAGACCGCGAGCCGCTCTTTGCGCGCGCTCTCTTCGTGGGCCTCGCGCAGCTGGCGGTTCGCGCGCTGCAGCGCCGTGACGTCCTCGACGCCGTGGATGATGTGGCGCAGCTCGCCGCCCGCACCCAGCACCGGCGAGTTGATCGGGCTCCAGTAGCGCTCTTCGAATCCGCCGCCCGCCGACTCGGGCCGGCGGATGTCATATTTCTGCACCGGCATCACGTCCGGCCGTCGCGTGGCCATGACCCGCTCGAGCGACGCGCGCAGGTTGCTCACGCCGTCGGCGGTCGCGTCGTCGGGGTTGTCGGGGAACACGTCGAACAGGTGCCGCCCGAGGATCTGCTCGCGCTCGGTGAGCGTCGCGTGCAGATAGGCGTCGCTGACTGCCGCGATGTGCAGCGAGGGCGTCAGCACCAGATAAGCGCCGGGCGTGGCCTCGAACAGCGCGCGAAAATCGATCTCACCGGGGAGCACGGCGATCTTCTTTGCCGAACCGGGTCGGCGAAGACAACCGACGGACGGCTATCGCTGCGCGATGCGCGAGGTGCGCGAGTAGCCGTCAGCGAGCACGCGCAGCTCCACCTCGACCTCGCCGCCGGCCGAGTAGCGGATGACCTCTTCGATCTCCGGCCCGCTTTCGGTGCGCTCGACTTCGATTCGAGAGAGGTCTCCGACCTCGCGCAGCCGCGGATCGAACGGGAAGCGCAGCTCGTCCCAGAGCGCGAGGTTGCCCTCGGGACGCCCCGCCTGCAGCCGCGCGCACTCGAAGAAGCGGAAGTGGCCGACGTTGTGCGCCGCGCGGTAGCGCCGCTTCACCTCGATGGGCTTCTCGCCCGCGAGCGGCAGCGGCGTGTCCTTCGCGAGCAGCACGTCGCAGGCGATCTGCTCGCCGCCGCGCGCCTCGCGGAAGACGCCGAAGTGGCGCGTGAGCTTCTCCGCCAGCGTGCGGGTCTGGCCGTCCGCGAGGTGGATGGCGAGGCCGATGGCGCAGGAGCCGAACGGGTGCGGCGAGCGGCGCACGCGGCCCTGGCCAAACCGCTCGCGCAGCGTGCGGTAGACCGGCGGGAAGCTGCTCGCGCCGCCGACCACGTAGATGCCGGCGAGCTCGCTCTCGCTCACGCCCGCGCCGCCGTGCGCGTCGCGCAGCGCCTCGTCCATCGCCTCGAGGCTCTGCGCCACCAGCGGCGTGCAGGCCGCGTAGACCTCGTCGGCCGGGAGCACCACCGAGCCGCGCAGGGAATCGCGTCCGGCCTCGCTCTTCGCGGCGCTCTCGCCCTGCGGCCCACCGCGCAGGAGCGCAGAGAGATCGATCGCCAGCTTGCGCGTGCTCGGGTTGACCGCCTCTTTCTGCAGCCGGCACTCGTCGAGCATCCGCGCGCGCAGATCGGGATCGAGCGCACCCAGCGCGGCCTCGCGCAGCTCGGAGCGCTCGAGCGCGAGCGCGAGGATGGTCTGATCGAAGTCGTCGCCGCCCAGCCGCGAGACGCCGGCCGAGCCGACCACTTCGCCGCCCTGGTCGTCGAGCCGGAGCACCGACGCGTCGAAGGTGCCGCCGCCCAGGTCGTAGACGAGCACGTGCTCGCGCTTGCTGCTCACCGTGCGCGCGAAGCGGTGCGCGTATTCGCAGGCGGCCGCCGACGGCTCGTTGAGCAGGCGCATCACGTCGAAGCCGGCCTCGCGGAAGGCGTCGACGGTGATCATCCGCTGCGCGCTGGAGGCGTTCGCGGGCACGCTGATGGCGGCCTGGAGCCCCTCGCCGGGAGGGATCTGCAGCTGCTCGCAGAGCCGCTCGCGCACGTGCTCGAGGAAGCGCGCGACCAGCTCGCGCACGAGGAAGCGATAGGGCCCGAGCGCGACCTCGCTCTTGGGGCCCGCCGTATGGAGCAGCCGCTTCATCGAGCGCAGGAGCGTCCAGCCCTCGCTGTGCGCGACCTGCGCCGCGTCCGCGCCGAAGACCAGCCGGCCGTCCTCGTGCGCCGCCGCCAGCGAGGGGATCACGTCCGCCTCGCCGAACGGCACGACGGGAAAGTTGCCGCGATCGACCAGCGCGACAACCGTGTGCGTCGTTCCAAAGTCGATGCCCAGCTGCATGGCGGAATATGTAGCGCCTTTGGATCGACGCGTCCCCTCTTTCTGAATTGTTCGCGCGCCGCCGCGCCAGATGGGGGAGAATATCGGCAGGCGCGCGGCGCGAAGAGGGCGGCCGCAGCTCAAAAGGAGACGGAAAGAGCAATGCGCATTCCCGACAGGCTTGCCTCGCTCGTCGAGCACGGAGTGATCGACGAGGTCGCGCGGTCGTTGAAGAGCGGAAAAGAGGCCGACGTCTTCGTCGTCGCGTCCGGCGGCGAGTGGCGCGTCGCCAAGGTCTACAAAGAGGCGCAGAACCGCAATTTCCAGAACCGCGCCGAATATATGGAGGGCCGCCAGGTCCGCTCCAGCCGAGACCAGCGCGCGATGGCCAAGGGCTCCAAGTACGGCAAGGCGCAGAACGAAGAGGCGTGGCAATCGGCCGAAGTCGATATGATCTATCGATTGCAAGGCGCCGGCATCCGCGTGCCCAAGCCGTTCTATTTCATCGACGGCGTGCTGATCATGGAGCTGGTCGCGAACGCGGACGGCGAGCCGGCGCCGCGCCTGGGCGATCTCGAGTTCACGCCAGAAGAGGCGCAGGAGGTCTTCGGCCAGCTGGTCGCCGAGGTCGCGCGCATGCTCTCCGCCGGCGTGGTGCACGGCGACCTCTCCGACTTCAACGTGCTGATGGCCGCCGACGGCCCGGTGGTCATCGACTTCCCGCAGTCGGTGAACGCCGCGAGCAACACCAACGCGCGCAAGATGCTTTTGCGCGACGTCGACAACCTGCACCGCTTCCTCCAGCGCTTCGTCCCCGGCGCGCCGCGGCTGCCCTACGCGGAAGAGATGTGGGAGCTCTACGAAAAGGGGGAGCTCACCGCCGACAGCCAGCTCACCGGCACCTACGTCGACACGCGCAAATCGAGCGGCACCCGCGAAGTGCTCGGCCTCATCGACGATGCGCGGCGCGACGAGCAGAAGAAGCGCGAGTACAGCGGCCGCAGCCTGCGCGGCATGGGCCCCAGCGAGCGCGGCGCGCGGCCCGGTGGCCAGGCCCGGCCGCACGGCGCGCCCCACCAGGCGCGGCCGGGCGCGCAGCCTCCCCGCCAGGCGCGGCCCAACTTGCAGCATCCGAATCAGGGGCGGCCCGACTCGCAGCATCCGAATCAAGCGCGCCCGCACTCGCAGCATCCGAATCAGGCGCGCCCGCACTCGCAGCATCCGAATCAGGCGCGCCCGCACTCGCAGCATCCGAATCAAGCGCGCCCGCACTCGCAGCATCCGAATCAGGCGCGCCCGCACTCGCAGCATCCGAATCAGGCGCGCCCGCACTCGCAGC